>ENA-UOXO01000015-UOXO01000015.1-mixed-culture-metagenome-genome-assembly--contig:-NODE-15-length-152459-cov-7.413316_pt1 | contig 152459 bp, 129 predicted proteins | sample MGYA00238162_ERZ761640 | MGnify/ENA primary metagenome ERZ761640 (study PRJEB28914, sample SAMN08778297) | mixed culture metagenome | isolation source: Freshwater growth medium | place: USA...
CGTTGTTGCCCGAGGCGATCTGCGAGCTGGCCGAGGCCACGCCTTCGGCGTTCTGACGGACTGTGCTGACGGTACTGGCCAGGCTGTCGCGCATGTCGGCCAGGGCATTGAGCAACTGGCCCATCTCATCCTTGCCACCGCGGGGGACCTCAGAACCCAGATCGCCCTGCGCAATCGCCTGGGCGGCGCGAAGTGCATGGCTGGCGGGACGCGTGACAGCGCGCGTGATGGCCACGCCCAGGAACGCAGCGATGACACAGCAAACCGCCAGCGTGGCAAGCAGCGCGATGCGGGCGTTGGCGTAGACCGTGTTGATTTCTTCTTTCGCCAACTGCGCGTTGTCGGCATTGAGCTTTTGCAAGTCGCCCAGCGACTCCACCACGGCGGCAAACGCCGCCTCCGACTCCCCGGCATACACCATCAGAAGGGCCTCGCCCGTCAACTCGATCATCTCTGCCGAGGTGAAGTCCAGGTTTCCGGCAATCTCCACCAGCTTGGCCTGAAGCAGGCCATAGGCGGCCTTGCGCGTCTTGTACGCGGTGAAGATTTCGCGCTCGGCATCGGTATCCACCAGCGGTTCGTAAGACGCTTCGAGCTGCGCAATATCTTTGGCACGCAGTGCAACCTGCTCCGCAAACGCCTTGACCTCGGCCACGTTGCGCGAGGTCACCATGCCCGCCTCAGACCGGCGCATGCGGTTGTAGAGCACCCGCAGGTCGCCAGACTTTGCCACGCTGGGCAAGAGGTTGCTGGAAATCTGCTCTGCGTTTTTGTAGATGCTGGTCATCTGCACCAAGGCGATGACGCCCAGCATGGCAGTGAGCAACACCACTGCCAGAAAGCCCGCACCCAGCTTGGTGCCGATGCGCAGATCGGAAATTTTCATGATGTGTCTCCAGGAAACGGCAGCGCCTGCGGCCAGATGGCGCGTCGGAGGGCACCCGTGTCACGATTTGCTGCCGCAGTCTAGCAGTCGCACGTTGTGTTTGCGGGAACCACAGAGACACCGCGAAGGCCGTTTTGCGTGCACCGCACGCACGCGTAAAAACAGCCTGCTGGCGTTGGCCAGCAGGCTGTTGAGGAAGACCGTTGCTACCAGGCCGCAGTGTGCGGCCCGGGCACAAAGAAAGGGTCAGGCCGACTTCTTGAAGCTTTCGATACCGTCGGCCACTTCCTTCTTGGCAGCGTCGATGCCTTCCCAGCCCACGACCTTGACCCACTTGCCCTTTTCCAGGTCCTTGTAATGTTCAAAGAAGTGGGCAATCGCGTTGCGGCGCATGGGGTTCACGTCGTCAATGTTCTGCCAGTGGTCGTACATGGGCAGGATCTTGGACGTTGGCACGGCAATCACCTTGCCGTCCACGCCCGCTTCGTCTTCCATCATCAGGATGCCCAGGGGGCGGCAGGTCACCACCACGCCAGGGTGCAGCGGGTAAGGCGTGATCACCAGCACGTCCACCGGGTCGCCGTCGCCCGACAGGGTCTGCGGCACGTACCCGTAGTTCGTGGGGTAGTGCATGGCCGTGGTCATGAAACGGTCCACAAAGATCGCGCCGGACTCCTTGTCCACTTCGTACTTGATCGGGTCGGCGTTCATCGGGATCTCGATGACGACGTTGAAGGTGTCGGGAGCGTTCTTGCCGGGGGCTACGTTGTTGAGGGACATGTCTTTGGAGAGTGGTTTTGGGAAAACTGAAATCCGCGATGCGGGCGCCCCATGTTGCCTCGGGCGCCGCCCGGGCCGGAACCGGCGGCGTCGGGATTAACCCTGATTTTAGAGCCACGCTCCTTTCGCCCCGCTTGCACCAGGCCGTTTGGCTGTAAATTGGGGCTGTTGGCCAATCGGCTCTGCAGGTCAGGGCACGAGGAAGCAACGCAGCGGGGACACGACCGATGCGTTGGCCCCCTTCGTGCAACACCCAAGGAGAAATGAATGGCTGCAAGCTCAGCACTGACATCCCCTCTCATCCTCGCACTGGTGTGCGGCCTGATCGCAGTGGCGTATGGCCTCTGGACCAGGAGCTGGATCCTTTCCAAAGACCCGGGCAACGCCCGCATGCAGGAGATCGCCGCGGCCATCCAGGCGGGCGCAGCGGCCTACCTGGCCCGGCAGTACAAGACCATTGCCATCGTGGGCGTCGTCCTGGCCATTCTCATCGGCGTGTTTCTGGACAGCACCACGGCCATCGGCTTCGTCGTGGGCGCGGTGCTTTCGGGCGCCTGCGGCTTCATCGGCATGAACGTGTCGGTACGCGCCAACGTGCGCACCGCACAGGCAGCCACGCAAGGCATTGGCCCCGCGCTCGACGTCGCGTTTCGCGGCGGCGCTATCACCGGAATGCTGGTGGTGGGCCTCGGGCTGCTGGGCGTCACGGCGTTCTACTGGTTTCTGGTGGGCAACGGCAACCTCAAGCCCACCACCAACCTGGCCACGCTGCTCAACCCCCTTATCGGCTTTGCGTTTGGCTCGTCGCTGATTTCGATCTTTGCACGCCTGGGGGGCGGCATCTTCACCAAGGGTGCCGACGTGGGGGCGGACCTGGTGGGCAAGGTGGAGGCAGGCATCCCCGAGGACGACCCACGCAACCCCGCAGTGATCGCCGACAACGTGGGCGACAACGTGGGCGACTGCGCCGGCATGGCGGCCGACCTGTTCGAGACCTATGCGGTCACACTGATCGCCACCATGGTGCTGGGAGCCCTGCTGGTGGCCACCGCCCCGGTCAACGCCGTGGTGTACCCGCTGGCGCTCGGCGCCGTGTCCATCATTGCGTCCATCATCGGCTGCTTCTTTGTGAAGGCTTCGCCCGGCATGAAGAACGTGATGCCGGCGCTTTACAAGGGGCTGGCGATTGCGGGCGGTCTGTCGCTGGTGGCGTTCTACTTCGTCACCCTGTGGATCATCCCGGACAACGCCATCACGGCCAGCGGCAGCCAGCTGCGCCTGTTTGGAGCCTGCGCCACGGGCCTGGTGCTTACGGCCGCACTGGTCTGGATCACCGAGTTCTATACCGGCACGCAGTATTCGCCGGTGCAGCACATCGCGCAGGCGTCGACCACCGGGCACGGTACCAACATCATTGCGGGCCTGGGCGTGTCGATGCGGTCCACAGCCTGGCCGGTGATCTTTGTGTGCATGGCCATCCTGTCGGCCTACCAGCTGGCCGGGCTGTACGGCATTGCGGTGGCTGCGATGTCCATGCTGAGCATGGCCGGTATCGTGGTAGCGCTGGACGCCTATGGCCCCATCACAGACAACGCAGGCGGCATTGCCGAAATGGCCGAGATGCCCAGCAGCGTGCGCGACATCACCGACCCGCTGGACGCCGTGGGCAACACCACCAAGGCCGTGACCAAGGGCTACGCCATCGGCTCGGCCGGGCTGGCCGCGCTGGTGCTGTTTGCCGACTACACGCACAAGCTCGAAAGCTATGGCCGGGCCATCAGCTTTGACCTGAGCGACCCGCTGGTCATCATCGGGCTGTTCATCGGCGGGCTGATTCCCTACCTGTTCGGCGCCATGGCGATGGAGGCCGTGGGCCGCGCCGCCGGTGCCGTGGTGGTTGAAGTGCGCCGCCAGTTCCGCGACATTCCCGGCATCATGGAAGGCACGGCCAAGCCGGAGTACGGCAAGGCCGTGGACATGCTGACCAGCGCGGCCATCAGGGAAATGGTGGTCCCCAGTCTGCTGCCTGTGGTGGTGCCGATCGTGGTGGGCCTGGCCCTGGGGCCCAAGGCGCTTGGGGGTTTGCTGATGGGCACCATCGTGACCGGGCTTTTTGTGGCCATCAGCATGTGCACCGGCGGCGGCGCCTGGGACAACGCCAAGAAGTACATCGAAGACGGCCACCATGGCGGCAAGGGCAGCGAGGCCCACAAGGCCGCAGTGACCGGTGATACCGTGGGCGACCCCTACAAGGACACCGCAGGCCCGGCCATCAACCCGCTGATCAAGATCATCAACATCGTGGCGCTGCTCATCGTGCCGCTGGTGGTCAAGTTCCACAGCTGACCGGCCTTCCGAACGAAGGCCTTCCGGAGGGAGCCCCCGGTGTCAGGCGACACCGGGGGCTGCCCTCGGAAGCACCAGCGCCGCGCACAGCCCCCCGCGCGGCGTGGGCGTGAGCTCCAGGTGCCCGCCATATAGCCCCGCCAGCTCCTGGACGATGGCCAGCCCCAGGCCTGAGCCGGCCACCGACTCATCCAGCCGCACGCCGCGCTGCAAGGCGCTCGCCCGCTGGCTGGCATCGATGCCCGGGCCATCGTCTTCGATCTCCACGCGCAGCTTCGGTGCGGCCGGGTCCACAGGCTCCGTCTGCACGCCGACCCGCACTGCCGATTGGGCCCACTTGCACGCGTTGTCGAGCAGGTTGCCCACCATTTCCTGCAGGTCCTGTTCTTCTCCGGCAAAAAAGATCGGCTGATCTGGCAGGTTCACCCGCAGAACCAAGCCCCGACCGGCGTGCACCTTGTCCATGACGCGCACGAGCCCCTGCACTGCGGGCCCCAACTCGGCACGCTGGCCTGGCAGAGGCGTGCCGCCTGCCATGCGGGCACGCGCCAGATGCCAGTCGATATGGCGCCGCGCAACCTGGACTTGCTCCTGCACCAGGGGTGCCAGGGCATGCGGCGCTTCGCCTGCGGGGGACGCGGCCGCACGGGCCGCCTGCTCCAGTACGGTGAGCGGCGTCTTGAGCGCATGGGCCAGGTTGGCCGCCTGCGCACGGGCGCGTTCCACCACCTGGGTATTGCGGGTCAGCACCTTGTTGAAGCCATCCGCAACGGGCTGCAGCTCTGCCGGGAAGGTGCCCAGCAGCTGGGGGGCACGCCCCTGCTCCACGTCCTGCAGGGCCGTCTCCAGCACCTTCAAGGGCCGAAGCCCCACCGCCACCTGCGCCCAGGCCGCCGCTGCCAGCAAGACCAGCAGCACCGCCAGCGAGCCTGCCAGCGCCCGGCTGAACTGCACCATCGCCGCCTGCATTGCGGTCTCGTCCGCGGCCACGGCGATACGCCAGCGCGCCGACTCACCCGCAGTGGTGACGCGCCGCTCCAGCACCAGCAACTGCGCGCCGAGCGGGCCCGCCACATGGTGCACATGCACCGCACCGTCATCCAGCGCATCGGCCTGCAGCGCCAGTGTGGTGTCCCACAAAGACCGGGACCGCAAAACGCCCGTGCGCCCCTGGCCGTCGGTGTCCATGGCATCCACCTGCCAGTACAGGCCCGAATAGGGCTTGTTCCAGCGCGGGTCCGACAGTGCCTGCTCCACCAGCACGGGTTGCCCCCTCGCATCGAGCTCAAACCGGGCCATGACCTGGTCCAGCTGGTAAGTCAGCGCCTGTTCAAACTGCTTGTGAACGTGCCGCTCGAACATGCCGTTCAGCGCAAGGCCCGCCAGCAACAAAGCCACGGCAACCCCCGCCACGGTGGCCACGAGCAGTCGCCGCCGCAAAGACCGCGGGCCAGGCCGGCGCAACGCCGCACCGAGTGTCTGCGTCATGGCGGCACCAGCCGGTATCCCAGCCCACGCAGCGTCTCGATGCGCGGACAACCTTCCGCGCACACACCGCTGCCCTTGTCGCTGCCATGCAGCTTCTTGCGCAGGCGCCCCACAAACACCTCGATGGTGTTGGAGTCCCGATCAAAGTCCTGCGCATAGATGTGCTCGGTGAGCTCGGTGCGCGACACCAACTGGTCGGGCCTGTGCATCAGGTAGGCAAGTACCTTGTATTCGTGCGCCGTGAGCGGAATCGCCTGGCCTGCGCAGGCCACGCGCGCGGTGCGGGTGTCCAGACTCAGGTCGCCGCATTGCAGCACCGCGCTGGCCTGCCCGCTGGCGCGGCGGATCAGCGCACGCAGACGCGCCAGCAACTCCTCCAGATGAAAGGGCTTGGTGAGGTAGTCGTCTGCACCGGCGTCGATGCCAGACACCTTCTCATGCCAGTTGTCGCGGGCTGTGAGAATCAGCACAGGCATGTTGCGGCCAGACTCACGCCAGCGGCGCAGCACCGTGATCCCGTCCACCTCGGGCAGACCCAGGTCCAGCACCACCGCGTCAAACGGTTCGGTCTCGCCCATGAATTGCGCCACGCGTCCATTGCTCGCCTCATCCACGGAATAGCCTGCCTCCTGCAGGGCGCCGCGCAATTGCCCGCGCAACAGGGTGTCGTCTTCAACGAGGAGGATGCGCATGGATACGTACAAGGCAACAGACAAACAAGGGAGTGCTTTCAGGGGCGCGCGGCGTTGTCCTCTGCGCGGCGCAAGGGCCTATCGTCGCGCCTGCGCGGCTCCATCGGCACACCCGTGCGCGCATCCACCTTGACTTTGCTCAACTGTCCGGCGGGTGTCAGCAGTTTGATCTCGTAGATCCACGCCTCGCGCTCCCGTTCCAGCTCGACTTCGAGCACCTGGCCGGGCATCTCCTTTTGCAGCCGCTCCAGCACCACGGGCAAGGGCAGCACCAGTCCGGCCGCCACGGCCTGGCGGGCCCGGTCGTGGTCATTGCGGTCGCTCCCCGCATGGGCGCTAGACCAGGCCATGAGGCTGGCCAGCAGCCACAGGCAGGCCACGGTTGGCAATAGCGCTTTGGGATACGTACGGCAGATTGCCCATCGGAAACGCGAGTTCATGGACCGATTGTCTGGCGCCAGGCTGAACGCAGGATGAACGGCGGCTTCACGCGCCGTTCAGGGACGAGTTTCAACAATCGGGGCGTTCACTCAAGGCAACTCTCCCAACGCCGCAGACCCGAAAGCACCCTGCCATGCAGTTCCAGCCACTCCGACCACGCCACGCTGTACAGGTACTCTTTCTCGCTGCGCTCTGCGCATCCACCACTGGCGCGTTCGCGGCAGACACCACACCCGCCGAGCAGCTTGCGCGGTGGAGCACGCAGGCCGCCCGCCCCGGAAATGCAGTACAGGGCCAGCAGTTCTTTGCGGCGCGCCATGGTGGCGAATGGTCCTGCGCCTCGTGCCATGGGGCACCCCCCTCCACAGCGGGACAGCACGCCGGCACGGGCAAACACATTGCCCCGCTGGCACCCGCCTTCAACCCCAGAGCATTCACCGACACCGCCCGCACCGACAAATGGTTCAGGCGCAACTGCGGCGATGTGCTGCGTCGCGAATGTTCGCCCGGCGAAAAAGCGGACGTACTGGCCTACCTGCTGTCCCTGCAGCGCTGAGCGCACCTCCCCCCCTCAATCCCAATGCATTCCATGAAAACGCTCTTCGTGTTTCCGGCCCGGTCAGCCGCCATGGCCCTTAGCCTCATTGCACCCTCGCTTGTCCAGGCCGACAGCGGGCGTGAAATGCCGCGCAATGTGCCACCCGCCTACGTGCAGGAATGTGCCGCCTGCCACACGGCGTACCCGCCCGGACTACTGCCCGCAGCTTCGTGGGGCCGCGTCATGGGTCGCCTTGACAGCCACTACGGCACCGACGCATCGCTGGACGCCGACACCGTGCGCCAGCTCAGCGGATGGCTCCAGGCCCACGCCGGCACCTACAAGCGCGTCAAGGAAGAACCGGCACAGGACCGCATCACCCGCTCGGCGTGGTTCGAGCACAAGCATCGCCACATCGATGCGTCCGTGTGGCGCCTTCCCAGCGTCAAGACACCCGCGCAGTGCGCCGCCTGCCATACCGGTGCCGACAAGGGCCGCTTCAGCGACGACGAACTGCGCATGCCGGCGGGCTTGCCCCCGTCTGCGCGCAAAGCCTGGCGCGACTGATCCGCAATCCGGAAAACCCAGCGCGCCATGCAGGCCATACCGGCCGAGCCCTGCGTGCCCTGCCCCTATCCACCTGGCCCAAGAAAGCCCACCATGCAAACATCGTTACCCCCCGGTTCCATCGGGCCTGAACAACCGGCTGCACCCCGCGCCACACCACGCGCGCGCCGCCGCCTCGTGATTGATGCGCCGATGCGCATGTTCCACTGGCTGTTTGCACTGAGCTTCGCCGGGGCGTATGCCACGGCCGACAGCGAGCACTGGCGGCTCGTGCATGTCACGCTGGGCTACACGATGGCCGGCCTGCTGGGGTTTCGTATCCTGTATGGCCTGATGGGCCCGCGCGGCACCGCACTGAGCGTACTGTTGCGCAAGCTCGCCGCTGCCCCTGTGTGGGTGCGTTATGCATGGCAAGCCCCAACACCGCAAGCCGTCCAATGGCGCCAGGGGCAGAACCTGCTGATGGCTGCGGCAGTGGCCCTGTTGCTGCTGGCAGTGGTACCGCTCACGCTCAGCGGATATGCCGTTTACCACGAATGGGCCGATGGCTGGGGCGGCGAAGTGCTGGAAGAACTGCATGAATTACTGGGCAATGCCATGCTGGCAGTGGCGCTGGCGCACATCGCACTGATCGCGGCCCTGAGCGCCCTGCGCCGAAAAAACCAGGCGCAGCCCATGCTGACCGGGCGCGTGGACGGACCAGGCCCTGATCTCGTGCCCTCCAACCGCCGATGGCTGGCCGTGTTGCTGCTCGGCACAGTGGTCGGTTTCGGCGCCTGGCACCTGGGAAACGCACCGGTTGCCCCCGCAGAGAAAGCCGCGGCCACCGACCCCAACCAATCTTCCAGCACGCGTGGCCGGCATGACGACAACGACTGACCCCAGGGCCGAGGGTCGCGTGGCAGAAGGCGCGGGTGCCCCCGTTCAAGCCCCAAATGCCTTCAACCCCACTTGGTTAAAAGCGAGGAGGTAACATGTTGTAAACCGCCGCGCATGAGTACTGGCGGAAAGTGATCTGCCCATGCTGCTGCTCCACGCCGACAAGGCCTCGCTCAAGACCGTACTGGTCGTGGACGACACGCGTGAAAACCTCACCGTGATAGGCCAGCTCCTGCGGGCCCACTACAACGTCCGCGTGGCCAACTCGGGGCCGCGTGCACTTGAGGTGGTGCTGACCCACCCTGTGCCCGACATCATCCTGCTGGATGTGATGATGCCGGAGATGGACGGGTACGCGGTGCTCGATGCGCTCAAGAAGTCTCCGCAAACGCGCGCGATACCGGTGATCTTTGTCACTGCACTGGACGCGGTCGCTGACGAGGAGCGCGGGCTGATGGCCGGCGCTGTGGACTATGTGGCCAAGCCCATCAAGCCCGCTGTGTTGCTGGCCCGCGTACGCACCCACCTCGAACTCAAGGCTGCGCGCGACTGGCTGGCCGACCAGAACGCCTACCTCGACGCCGAAGTGCAGCGGCGCATGGCGGAAAACGAGCTGATCAAGGATTTCAGCCTGCACGCTCTGGCCACGCTGGCAGAAAAGCGCGACAACGAGACCGGCAACCATCTGCACCGCACCCAGGCCTACATCGAGGCGCTGATGGACTACCTCAAGGGGCAGCCAAGATTCGCGGCAGCCCTGGGCCAACCGCACCAGCGCCAGCAGATTGCCAAGGCCGCGCCACTGCACGACATTGGCAAGGTGGGCATACCCGATGCCATCCTGCTCAAGCCTGGCAAGCTCACCCCCGAAGAATTCGAGGTGATGAAAACCCACGCCCGCATCGGGGCAGAGGCAATTGAAGAGGCCATGCAAAGCGTGCTGCAGATCGGGGGCACCGATGGTCGGGGCGCCCTGTCAGCACACGGTGAACTCACGCTGCACTTCCTGGAGACGGCACGGCAGATCGCATCGGGCCATCACGAAAAATGGGACGGATCGGGCTATCCGGCCGGCCTGGCCGGTGACGCCATCCCCCTGCCCGCCCGACTGATGGCCATTGCCGACGTGTTCGACGCCCTGATTTCCCGGCGCCACTACAAACGCGCCTTCCAGATAGAGGACGCCGTCAGCATCATCCGCGAAGGCCGCGGCCGCCACTTTGACCCCGACATCACCGACGCCTTTCTGGCGCTCGTCCCGGAGTTCACAGCCATCGCGGACCGTTTCAGCGACCATGCGGACACGGCACCGGGCCAGGGATGACCATGCCCGTCGCCGCAGCAGCCCTGATCCGCACTTTGCAGGCCACTGCATTTCTAGCAGTGGCCCTGGCGTGCCCGGCGACAGGCGCGCAGCAGCCGGGGTTCCGCGAAAAACCGGTGGACCAAGCCTTGCTGGCCGAGATGCGAGGCGGAGGCTTTGTGCTGTACATGCGGCATTCCACCAGCGACAGCGCCCGCCCAGACCGCGCACCGACCGTGGACCTGGCCGACTGCAACACCCAGCGGCCGCTGAGCGATGAAGGCCGCAAACAGGCCAGCACACTGGGCCAGAACCTGCTGCGGGCCCGGATACCCGTGGGCGAAGTCGTCCACAGCCCGTATTGCCGCACGCGCGAGACCGCGCAACTTGCATTTGCTGGCCAGCCACAGCTGCTGCGGCAGGAACCGCTGCTGGCGTACAGCGCCAACCTCCCGTCCGATCAGAAACCGCCCTTGCTGGCAGCGGTGCGCCACCTGCTCTCGACGCCGGTCGCACCGGGCACCAACCGCGTCATCATTGCGCACGCCCCCAACCTGGCAGATCTGATGGGTTATTTTGTGAAGCCGGAAGGCACCTTTGCCGTCTTTCGTCCGCTGGGGGCATCGCAGTTCGAATATCTGGGCAGCATCCCGCCGCCGCTGTGGGGCACGCTGCTCCCCTGAGCCCATGCCCGGTGAGCCCCCCTCCCGAACCTTGCCCGACCCATGTTCCGCCTGCTCAAACGCCAACGATTTTTCCTGCGCTTCTTTTTGCCGGTGGTGCTTGCACTGCTGCTGAGCGGTGGATTCGACTATGCCGTGGAACGCCACTACGAGACCGTGCACAAGGTCGCTTTCGAGGAGCAGGAAGAGGACATCCGGGTGGCGATGCAGGCCGAAGCCCTCAGCCACCAGCTCCTCACCATCAAGCTGCGCCTGTCGCAGGCGCTCAGCGCCAGCAAGGCCCGGCAAATTGATGAAGGGGGCGCCTACGAGCTGCACAGTGCCATGGTCAACGAGCTCGCGTCGCTGGAGGCTGGGATGACGGCGCTGGCCAGTGCGCATGACTTTGACCGGGTGCAGGCAGCCTACCCGGGTGCCATGGTGGCGTTCGGCGACTTTCGCAAGTTCGCGCTGATGAGCACCGACCAGATGACGATTGACCAGGCCCTGGCCGGTGAACACCTGGGCCGTGCCACCGCGTTCTACGCCGCATTCGCGCTCAGCATGGGGGAAATCGGCAGGAATTTCATGGAGCACGCCCGCCAGAACGCCGCAGAAACGCACCAGACGCTGGACGCGTTCAATGCCGACATGCGTCTGTACCGCGGCCTGGCGCTGGCGCTATTCATGGGGTTGTGGTTCGCGCTGTCACTCAGCGTCTCCCGCCAGCTCGACCACCTGAGCAGCATCCTGAAAAAGCTCTCGCGCGGGGAAAACGGCCTGCGCAACTACCGCAACTTCTCCCGCATCAAGGCCATGTCGGAAAAGCAGGGCACGCTGATCGGCGACATGGCGGCAGCGGTGCTGGCCTTCCAGCGCGCGCAGGACGAACGGCGCAACGCGCTGTCGGACCTGCACGACCGGGAGGAACTGCATGCCAACATCATCAGCCAGGCACCGGTAGGCATCGTCGTGATCGACACGCAGACACTGCAGTTCATCAGTTTCAACGACGCATCGTTCGAATCACTGGGCTACACCCGTGAGGAGTTCGCCAGCCTGAGCCTGTATGACCTGCAGGTGGCGCGGACGCGCGATGAGCTCGATTTCGGGGTGCGCAAGGTCATTGAGCAGGGAGGCCTCGACTTTGAAACCCAGCGTCGGCACAAGCAGGGCCACCTGCTGGACTTCTGGGTGTCCATGCGCCCCTTGCACCTGCAGGACCGCGACTGCATGACCGGCATCTGGATGGATGTGACCAACCGCAAGGAATCCGAGCGGGAGCTGGCCCGCTATCGGGACGAGCTGGAGACCCTGGTGCAGGAACGCACGCTCGACCTGGAAAAAACCGGCCACGCACTGGCCCAGCAGACCCTGGAGTTGCAGCACACCAACGAGCAGCTGCGCAGCGCCAAGGCCATGGCCGACGAGGCAAACCAGGCCAAGAGCGCCTTCCTGGCCAACATGAGCCACGAGATCCGCACCCCCATGAACGCCATCATCGGGCTCACCCACCTGATACGGCGTGACGCCACCGACGAGCGCCAGCGCCAGCAGCTGGACAAGGTGTCCGGCGCAGCCATGCACCTGCTGGCGGTGATCAACGACATCCTTGACTTCTCGAAGATCGAGGCGGGCAAGATGACGCTGGACCCTACCGATTTCGAGCTGGAGACGGTGGTATCGAACGTGTTCACCATCACCGGCGACAAGGCCGAGGACAAGGGCCTGGAAGTCATGGCCGATCTGTCGGGCGTACCCCCGCGCCTGCATGGCGACGGCGTGCGCCTGGGCCAGATCCTGACCAACTTCATGGGCAATGCCGTCAAGTTCACCGAACGCGGCAGTGTGGCGCTGCGCGCATCGGTCACGCACCGCGATGGCGATGTGGTGACGCTGCGTTTTGAGGTGCGTGACACCGGCATCGGCCTGACCGCAGAGCAGCAGGCCAAGCTGTTCACGGCATTCCAGCAGGGCGATGTATCGACCACGCGGACCTATGGCGGCACAGGCCTCGGGCTGGCCATATCGCGCCGCCTGGCCGACCTGATGGGCGGCCGGGTGGGTGTGCGCAGCGAGTCCGGCAAAGGCAGCACGTTCTGGTTCGAGGCCCCGTTTGGTGTGGGCGCCAATGCAGCACCCGCGCAGCGCCATGACCTGCCCCTGCCCCCACGCACCCGCGTGCTGGTGGTGGACGACATGGAAGAGGCACGCGAGCTGCTGGCCGACATGCTGACGCACATGGGCGCACGCGCCGATGCCGTCGACTCAGGTGCCAGGGCGTTGGCTGCGGTCACGCAGGCCGACGAAACAGGCGACCCCTACGAACTCATCCTGACCGACTGGCTGATGCCCGGCATGAACGGCACCCAGATGTGGCAGCAGATCTGCACCCTGCCGCTGCAGCATCGCCCCCAGTGCATCCTGGTGAGCGGCAGCCTGAGCTGCCCGGCCGATGAGGTGCATGCGGGCCCGTTCGCGGCCTTTTTGCCCAAGCCGGTGTTGCCCAGGCTGCTGCAGGAAACCGTGGCGCGCGCATGGACCGAACTGCGCGCCCCTGGCAAGGTGCCGGATGCGCCGCCGCCCGCACCGGTGTTTGCGCCCGGCATGCACCTGCTGCTGGCCGAAGACAACGCGCTCAACCAGGAAGTTGCCTGCGAGCTGTTGCGCGCCATGGGCTTTACGGTGGACGTGGCCGATGACGGGGTGGCGGCGGTGGACCAGGCCCGTGTGCGCCACTATGACCTGATTCTGATGGACATCCAGATGCCACGGCTCGATGGCCTGCAGGCAGCCCGGCAGGTACGCGCCCTGCCTGGCCATGCACACACCCCCATCGTGGCTATGACCGCCAACGCCTTTGCTGAAGACCGCGCCGCCGCACTGGACGCGGGCATGAACGACCATGTGGCCAAGCCGGTAGACCCGGACCAGCTGGCCCGCGTACTCGCACGACTGTTACCCCGTGCAGCGCACTCCGGGCTGCACAGCAGCATGCCTTCGCCCGCGCCGTCCCCTGAAGTCTTGGCCGACCCGGGCGGCCTGCGGGCGCGGCTGGACGCCGTGGAAGGACTCGACGTGGAGCAGGGCCTGCGCTCGGTGGGCGGAAACCTTGCGTCGCTGGCCATGCTGCTGTACCGCATCAGCGTGCAGCACCGGCTGGATGCCCAGCAGGCCCTGGCTCTGCTACAGGGCGCAAGCATTGCCGATGCACAGCGACTGTTGCACACCATCAAGGGCCTGGCCGGTACGGCCGGCCTGCATCCGCTGCAGACGCTGGCCCAGCAGGCAGAGGCGGCCGTGCGTGCCTGGCAGACGCAGCCAGAAGCCGATACCTCGGGTCCCCTGCTGCGCGTGGATGCGGCGCTGGCGCAGCTGGCGCGGGCGCTGGCCTTCCTGTCGCCCGACAAGCCAGCGGCAGGGCCGGCGCTGGATGCGGCCGGCCTGCGGCGGTCGCTGGAAAACCTGCGCGCGCTCGTCGCCAGCGACGATATCGATGCAGCCACCGCCTACGCCGACATGCAGGCGGCTGTGGAACAGCGATTTGCACAGGAGGCACAGGCGCTCGAAAAAGCCATGGAGGACTTCGACTTTGTGGGTGCCCTCGCGGTGGTCGATGGCCTGCTGGCCCAGATGCCGCCGGCCGATACGGGCGAGCCGGTACTGCCTGCCTGAGCCCACGGCGGGCAGCCGGGCCTTCCGGCACTCGAAGTCTGGGGCCAGGCCGCCCCTCGTGCCTGTGTGCAACGGCGAGCTAGCAGTCAGCAGTCAGCAGCCACCGCCGCCTGCAACAGCGCTGCCGCAGGGCGGACGAGGGCCTGCAGCTGCGCCGCCTGTCCCTGTTCGATGGCGTCCAGCACCATCTCGTTGATGCCGCCCACCACCGCCACGGCAATGGTCGGGTCCAGAGGGGTCTGCCGGGGCCGCTCGCCCGTGCGGGTGTTCACCACCTCAACCATCAGGTCGGCCAGCGCCCGCGTGGCACGGCGGCGCGCTGCCAGGCCCGGGCTGCCCAGGCCCAGAATTTCCACAAACAGGGTGCGCAGCAGCACCGGGTTGCGCGCCAGCACCCCCAGGTAGGCTGACAGCGCCTGCTCCACCTGCGTCTTCCAGTCGCTGGCCGGTTCGATGGCGCGGCGCAGCACGGCCAGGGCGTTGCCGCTGGCGGCCTCGTACAGCGCGATCAGGCAGCCGGACTTGTCCGAAAAGTTCTCGTAGAAGGTGCGGCGCGACACACTGGCCTCGCGCACGATGTCGGCAATGGTGGTGTCTGCGTAGCCCTTGGCAGCCACGGCGCGGGCCATGCCCTCCAGCAGGCGGGCACGGTGTTCGGTGGCGTTGGCAACGGGTGCGTCGACAGCGGTCATAAATCCTTGCGCAGAAGGTTGGATCCGGATGGGTACTTGACAGTACCACAGGCCCGCTACATCATGCCAAACACCGCGGTACCGCCAAGTACCACCCCCACCCTCCCGCCCCTGAACGACGCCGCCATGACCGAACTTGTTGTCCGCCGCCTCCTGATCGACCTGGAAGCCCCGTTTGAGCGCCACTGGTGCGGGGGCGACGCGTTTCGCACCGCGTTCTTCAATGCGCTGTCGATGAGCTTTCCCGTGGGTGAGCAGTTTTTCATCGATGCGGTGCGCGACGGGCACAAGGCCATGCCGGCAGAGCAGGCAGCGCAGTTTGCCGACGAGGTGCGCGGTTTCATCGGGCAGGAGGCCACGCACCGCCGCATTCACAGCCTGTTCAACGGCCACCTGGAAAAGCAGGGCCTCATCAACGACTGGGCGCCGCGTGCGCAAGAGCGCATGAAGCTGTTTGCCGGCTCGGACCCGCGCCACGCGCTGGCCGTGACGGCAGCCAACGAGCACTTCACCGCGCTGCTGGCCGAATGGCTGCTGGCGCACCCCGAGACGCTGCAGGGTGCCGAGCCCCGCCTGGCAACGCTGTGGCAATGGCACTGCGCCGAAGAGTCCGAGCACAAGAACACGGCGTTTGACATCTACCAGGCGCTGGGCGGCAACCACGACTGGCGCATCACCTGGTTCCGGCGCATCACGCTGGTGTTCGTGGGCGACGTGTTGCGCCAGACGGTGCTGAACCTGCGCCGCGACGGCACGCTCTGGAAATGGCGCACCTGGGCCAGCGCCGCACGCACCCTGTTCGGCCAGGGCGGCCTGGTGCGCGAGAGCTGGGGCCCCTGGCGCCAATACCTGCGCCGCGACTTCCACCCCAGCCAGCACGGAACCGACCGCTCGGAACGCTGGCTGGCCGAGCACAGCGACCGCTACGTGCCCGTGGGCGCACGCTGAGGCCACGCTCCCTGCGCGGTGCCTGCAATCCGGGCACCGCACCTGCTTGTCTCGCCGGCCCGGCCACCGCCTGCGGCATCACACTGCCGCCGCGCGGCCCCCTCGAACGTCAGACCGGCGCGCGCGCTCCGCGCTGGCGCACCGGGCCGCTGCGCTGCTCCACCGCCGCCTGCACTTCCTTGCGCAGGCCCAGCGCAAAGGCCCACTCGGCCACCACAAAGAGCGGCCCCACGATCAGGCCGGCAAGGTCGTCCACGAACGCCGGCTTGCGGCCCTCGTAGTAGTGGCCCACGAACTGGATCACCCAGCCCACCACAAACAGGCCCGCACCGGCACCCAGCCACAGGGCGGCACCCTGTGCCGCCAGCCACTGCCCGCCGGTCAGCATGGCCGCCAGGATGGCCGCCATGGCCAGACCAAATCGCGTGTCCAACCGAAAGTAAAAAACGCTGCTGGCCAGGGCCGCCAGCAGCGCCGGGCTCAGCGGTATCCCGCCCACCATCAAGCTGGGCCGCGACAGCAGGATGACCACGGCAAACATGATCATCGGCACGCCGACAAAATGGGTATGGATGTTGCGCGGATCACGGTGGTAGTCGGCGTACTGCGAGAGGTGGTCGGTCAGGGTTTTCATGGGTGTCTCCGGGGCCTGTTTTGAGCAGGATCAATGGTCACTTTGCCGGGGTGCCAGCGTCTGTCAGGCACACGACAAATCCCGGCGCGACCGCTCGCACGCCGGTTTCGCGCCCCTGCCGACAGCAGCCAGCCTTGCCCTTCATCCTTACTCCATGACCCGTCCCGCCTCGTACCAGCCCATCCTTGCGTCCGGCCGCTGGTTTTCGCAACTGCCCCCTGCGTTTGCCGAGGCCCTGGTCGCCATGGCCCAGGTGCGCCATCTGCAAGCAGGCGAGGTGCTGTTCTTGCGCGGCGATGCGCCCTGTGGCCTGTATGCCGTGGTGCGCGGCGCCATCAGCATCTCGGGCACCGGCGGCAAGGCCGACGAGGCGCGCGCCGCACTGCTCATCCGGCTGGAGCCACCGCACTGGTTTGGCGAGATCTCGGTGTTCGACAACTCGGCGCGCACCCACGACGCCCATGCCACCGAAGCCAGCACGCTCATCCACGTCCCCCACGAAAAACTGCAGGCCTGGCTGCAGCAGCACCCCGAGCACTGGCACGCCCTGGCCCTGCTGCTCACCGACAAGCTGCGCGCGGCGTTTGTGGCCATGGAAGACCTGGCTCTGCTGCCCGCGCCGCAGCGCCTGGCGCGCCGGCTGGTGATGATGGCCGAGGGCTACGGCCAGTGGACGGCGCAGGGCCGCTCGCGCCGGGTCATCGGCATATCGCAGGAGCAGCTGTCGCTGATGCTGGCCATCTCGCGCCAGACCACGAACCAGATCCTCAAGGACCTGGAATCGCGCCACCTGGTGCGCGTGCAGCGCGGCGAGGTCGAGATACTGGACCTGGCCGCGCTGCGGGCCGCCTGCCAGTAAACGCTATTTTTTCAATAGCTATAAATCCAGTCAGGACGTGCCATAGAGGCCTATTTTCTCTCAATAATAAGCACACATTCCATTTCCGGGCAAAATGGCGGTCATGCAACTGAACTTCATCGCCAACGCCTCGGTTCCGTCATCCTCCGGTCGCACCATCCCCGTGATCGACCCGTCTGACGGCCAGCCCTTCGACGAGATCCAGCGCAGCAACGCTGACGACATCGATGCGGCGGTGCATGCGGCGCGGCAGTGCTACCACGCGGTGTGGCAAAAGCTGGCCCCGGTGGAGCGCGGCCGGCTGCTGCAAAAGCTCTCGGCCAAAATTCTCGAGCATGCCGACGAGCTGACCGCGCTGGAGCAGCGCGACTGCGGCAAACCCACCAAGCAGGCGCGGGCCGACGCGATTGCGCTGGCGCGCTACTTCGAGTTCTACGCCGGTGCGTGCGACAAGTTCCACGGCGAAACCATCCCCTACCCCGACGGCTACAGCGTGCTCACCTGGCGCGAGCCGCATGGCGTCACCGGCCATGTGATCCCCTGGAACTACCCCATGCAGATCTTCGGGCGCAGCGTGGGCGGCGCGCTGGCGGCGGGCAATGTGTGCGTGGTCAAGCCTGCGGAGGACGCGTGCCTGTCGCTCATCCGCGTGGCGCAGCTGGCGGCCGAGGTAGGGTTCCCCGCCGGAGCGCTCAACATCGTGACCGGCTACGGCCATGAGGTGGGCGACGCGCTGGCGCGCCACCCGGGCATCGACCACATCAGCTTCACCGGCAGCCCCAAGATCGGCACGCTGATTCAGCAGGTGGCCGCCGAGCGCCACTGCCCCGTGACGCTGGAGCTGGGCGGCAAAAGCCCGCAGATCATTTTTGCGGATGCCGACCTGGACGCCGCCATCCCGGTGGTCATCAACGCCATCGTGCAGAACGCCGGGCAGACCTGCTCGGCCGGCTCGCGCGTGCTCATCGATTCGCTCATCTACGAACCCCTGCTGGAGCGCCTGGGCAAGGCCTTTGAAAAACTGCGCGTGGGCCCTGCCGCGATGGACCTGGACGTGGGCCCGCTCATCCGCCAGACCCAGCAGCAGCGCGTGTGGGACTTTTTGTCGGACGCGCAAGTGGCCGGCATCCCCATGGTGGCCCAGGGTGTGGTGGTGGACGAAGCCCCCGACACCGGCTACTACCAGGCCCCCACGCTGCTGCGCGATGTGCCGGTGCAGCACCGCCTGGCGCAGGAGGAAGTGTTTGGCCCGGTGCTCTGCGCCATGGCCTTCCATGACGAAGACCACGCGGTAGAGCTGGCCAACGCCACGCAGTTCGGCCTGGTGGCCGGCATCTGGACGCGCGACGGCGCCCGCCAGTTCCGCATGGCCAGGCGCGTGCACAGCGGCCAGGTGTTCATCAACAACTACGGCGCTGCAGGCGGTGTGGAGCTGCCGTTTGGCGGTGTCAAATCGAGCGGCTACGGGCGCGAAAAGGGCTTTGAGGCGCTGTACGGCTTCACCACGCTCAAGACGGTTGCGATCAAGTACGGCTGACAGCGCAGGCAACCGCTGCGGCCAGCCCTGTCGCGCCTTTGCACGACGCGGCGCTCTTGCAGCGCTAACCTTTGAGCCTTCTGCACCCCGTCTTTCCCATCCCATGCCCCTGAGCCCCCCCGCCCCCCGCACCTTGAAGCACGTTCGCCGGGTCCAGTACCAGGGTTTTGAACGCGAAGACGGCCTGTGGGACATTGAAGGCGAGCTGCACGACAGCAAGGCCTACGACGGCCCCTCCTACCGCAACGCCTCGGGCATGCGGCTGGCCGGCGAGCCCATCCACCACATGTGGCTGCGCGTCACGGTCAACCTGCAACTCGTCGTGCAGGCCATCGAAGTGCAAATGGACGCCCACCCCTTGAAGGGCTGCCGCGAGGCCCAGAGCGCGCTGCAGCACATGGTGGGCTGCAGCATGGCGCGTGGCTGGCGCCAGTCCATCCAGAAGCACCTGGGCGGTGTGGCCAGCTGCACCCATGTGCGCGAACTGCTGTTCAACCTGGCCACCGCCGCGTTCCAGTCGGTGCCCGCCGTGTTTGCATCGGCCAACCCCGACGAGCCACCGCGCCACCTGGGCCAGTGCACGGGCTGGGACTTCAACGGCCCCGGCGTCAAAGAGTATTTCCCGCAGTTTTACGGCCGGGTGCCTGTGGCGGCCGCCGCCGGCAGCCCCCAGCAGCCTTCCCAGGACGAAATTCAAGCCAAACTGCCCTCCAGCGCTTGATTCATATGCCTGTGTAGCTATCAATTTTGATTATTCACCACACACCCACACCGGAGACCCGCATGCGCGTGCAGAACAAATCCATCATCGTCACGGGCGCTGGCAACGGCATTGGCGAGGGCATCGCCAAGCGGCTGGCAGCTGAGGGCGGCAAGGTGCTGGTCAATGACATCAACGAAGCCGGCGGCCAGCGCGTGGTGGCCGAGATCACGGCCGCCGGCGGCACGGCAGCGTTCTTCAAGGCCGACGTAACGAAATCGGCCGAAGTCAAAGCCATGGTGGATGAAGCCGTGCGCCTGTTTGGCCAGCTGGACGTGGTGGTCAACAACGCTGGCTGGACGCACCGCAACCGCCCCATGCTGGAAGTGAGCGAGGACGAGTTCGACAAGGTCTACGCCATCAACATGAAGAGCATCTACCTGTCGGCCATCCACGCCGTGCCGGCGATGCGCCAGGCCGGTGGCGGCAGCTTCATCAACATCGCATCCACCGCCGGGCTGCGCCCCCGCCCGGGCCTCACCTGGTACAACGGCTCCAAGGGCGCGGTCATCATCACCAGCAAGTCGATGGCGGCCGAGCTGGGCCCCGACAACATCCGCGTGAACTGCATCAACCCCGTGTTCAACCCCGACACCGGCCTGGCCGCCGAGTTTGCAGGCGGCCCGGTCGATGAGGCGCGCCGCGCCAAGTTTCTGGCCACCATCCCGCTGGGGCGCTTTTCCACCGCGCTGGATGTGGCCAATGCCGCCCTGTACCTGGCCAGCGACGAAGCCGCGTTCATCAGCGGCGTGTGCATCGAGGTGGACGGCGCGCGCTGCGTGTAGCCGCACGCCGCGGCAACAGCCGGGGTTGCCGCGCACCCGTCCGCAGGAGAGGGTGGAACTGCCGGGTGCAGGCGCCTGCCGGGCCACGCGTGGGCGAAGGGGCATTGCGCCCCGCCCCTGCCCGGCAGCGGCAAAGCTGACACACTGCGCCGCTCAGGAGAAAACATGCTGATACAACTGACCTACGCCAGCCGCACGTCCCGCATCCTTGGCCCTGCCGACATCAAGGACATCCTGTCGGCCTCGCAGCGCAACAACACGGCCGCTGGCATTACCGGCGCGCTGTGCCTGAACAACGGCATCTTCCTGCAGCAACTCGAAGGCGACCGTGCGGCGGTGAACACGCTCTACCACCGCCTGCTCAAGGATTCCCGCCACCGCGACACCGCCGTGCTGGACTTTTGCGAGATCCCGCACCGGCGCTTTACGGGCTGGTCGATGGGGCTGCTGGGCTCGGTCGAGGCCAACCGCCAGCTGTTTTTGAAGTACTCCAGCAGCGCCGCATTCGACCCCTACGGCATGAGCACCGCCACGCTGCGCAGCTTCTTTGCGGAAATCCTGGAGAACGTTCGCTGGCTGGAGTGAGAAAATGCGGCGCATGCACCCCACCGCGCCCCTCACCCAGCCGATTACCGAGCCGCACCATGGCTGAACGCGTCATCCCCCTGGTTGATGAACGCCTGGCGTCGCTGGTGGCCCAGGTCCCTGCCCAGGCCATTGTGCCCACCGGGCTGCTGACCGACACGCGCGGCCGCCCGCTGCGCGACCTGCGCATCAGCGTGACAGACCGCTGCAACTTCCGCTGCAACTACTGCATGCCCAAGGAAGTCTTCGACAAGGACTACCCCTACCTGCCGCAGAGCGCACTGCTGAGCTTCGAAGAAATCACCCGCCTGGCCCGCCTGTTCCTCGCACACGGGGTGCGCAAGATCCGCCTGACCGGCGGCGAGCCCCTGCTGCGCAAGGGCCTGGAAGAACTGGTGGCCCAGCTGGCGCAGTTGCGCACGGTGGACGGCACCGCGCCCGACCTGACCCTCACCACCAATGGGTCGCTGCTGGCCCGCAAGGCCAAAGCACTGAAAGACGCGGGCCTGAACCGCGTGACCGTGAGCCTTGACGGCCTGGACGATGCGGTGTTCCGCCGCATGAACGATGTGGACTTTCCGGTGGCGGATGTGCTGGAGGGGATTGATGCCGCGCACGCCGCGGGCCTGTCGCACATCAAGGTCAACATGGTGGTCAAGCGCGGCACCAACGACCACGAAATCCTGCCCATGGCGCGGCACTTTCGCGGCACGGGCACCACGCTGCGCTTCATCGAATACATGGACGTGGGCGCCACCAACGGCTGGCGCATGGACGAGGTGCTGCCGTCTGCAGAACTGATCGAGCGCCTGCGCGCCGAGCTGCCGCTGGTGCAGCTCGACCCGAGCAGCCCCGGCGAGACCGCCGAGCGCTGGGGCTATGCCGACGCCACCGGCCGCCACGACCCCGCCCTGGGCGAGGTGGGCGTGATCAGCAGCGTGACCCAGGCCTTCTGCCACGACTGCAACCGCGCCCGCCTGTCCACCGAGGGCAAGCTGTACCTGTGCCTGTTTGCCAGCCAGGGCCACGACCTGCGCAGCCTGCTGCGGGGCGGGGCCAGCGATGCGGACATTGCGTCGGCCATCGCGCCCATCTGGCAGCAGCGAACGGACCGCTACTCTGAGCTGCGCAGCAGCCTGCCCGCCGACACCAGCCCGGGCGGCGCGCGGCGGGTGGAGATGAGTTACATCGGTGGATGAGGATGTGGCAACCCCCTGAGCGACTGCGTCGCTTCCCCCTTCTCTCGCATCGCTGCGCGATGCGGGAGGGGGACGCAGCCCTCGCTGCGGGGCGGCCCTTGCTCGGCTGCCCGCACCTGGGCTGCGCAATAACAATCGCTGCGGGGCTTCACCACGAATCAAGCCCGATCACTCACTGAGCGTCAATCCCGTTTCACTGTATTCGCCCGCATCGCGTCTCCCTATCCGGCCACGGCCACCTCGATTGAACACATGATTGAAACCCAGGACATCACAGGCCTCGTACTCGCAGGCGGCCGCGGCTCCCGCATGGGGGGCGTGGACAAAGGCCTGCAGAACTTTCGCGGCCTGCCGCTGGCCTTGCACACGCTGATGCGGCTGCAAATGCAGACGGGCAACGTGATGGTCAATGCCAACCGCAATCTGGCGGCCTATGAGGCGTTTGGCACGCCGGTGTGGCCCGATGTGCTGAGTGACTACGCGGGCCCGCTGGCAGGCTTTCTGACCGGGCTGGAGCGCTGCGAAACACCGTGGCTGCTGACGGTGCCGTGCGATACCCCGCTGTTCCCGCTGGACCTGGCCCAGCGCCTGGCCGCCGCGGCCGACGCGCAGGGTGCCGACATCGCCATGGCCGCGGCGCCAGAGGACGACGGCACGGGCCATACCACCGTGCGCCCGCAGCCGGTGTTCTGCCTGCTGCGTGTAGACCTGCTGGAAAGCCTGGTCGCCTTCACGCAGGCCGGTGGCCGCAAGATCGACGCGTGGACGGGCCAGCACCACTGCGCCATCGTGCCGTTCGACCAGCCGGGCGACGACCCCAAGGCGTTTTTCAACGCCAACACGCTGGCGGAACTGCAGGCACTGGAAGGCCAGTGAAGCGTGGCAGTGGAGCCCCGTTGGCTCCCTGCCAGCAACGCCAACAGACAACCCCGCACCGGCCTGCGTTGCTGACAGAGCACTGATCACACCCTGAGCCGCACCCCATGCCGATTCGCATCCGCACCCTTGTCGCTTCCGATGCCGCCGCCTACAAGGCGCTGCGCGATGAATCGCTGCGCACCGCGCCCGAGGCGTTCACGTCCGACTGGGCCTCGTCGGTGGGGCGCGAGGCCAGCGAATACGCGGGCCGCTTTGGCGAGCCGTCCACAGGCCACTTCTTTCTAGGTGCGTTTGACGGTGCCGACCAGCTGCTCGGCTGCATCGGCTGCGAGCGCGAAGCACGGCTGCAGCAGCGCCATTGCGCGCACGTTGTCAGCATGATGGTGGCGCCCGCGGCGCAGCGGCAGGGCATTGGCCAGCAGCTGGTGGCGGCATGCATCGATACAGCCCGCCAGGTGCCGGGCCTCACGCAGCTGCTGCTCACCGTCACCGCATCCAACACCCATGTGGTGCGCCTGTACGAGCAGGCCGGCTTTCGCGCCTGGGGCCTGCTGCCGCGCGCCATCGTGGTGGGCGGCGTGGGGTACGACAAGCTGCACATGCTGCGTTTGTTAACCTAGCCCGCTGAGCTGGGTGGGCACAATCACTGGCCAGCCTGCCAAGGCCGCCATACCTACGACCCGAAGACCGCCATCGCCATGAAGACCATCGCCCAGATCGCCGCCGAACTCCAGGGCTACGACCCGCAGGCCCTGCGGGCAGCCGACGTCAACATCTTCCTGGACCGCCTGGTGGAGCCGGTGCGCGACACCGAAGAGCTGGGCATCTTCGAGGCCCTTGGCCGCGTGGTGGCGCGCGACGTGGTGTCCCCCATCAGCGTGCCCCCGCACGACAACTCGGCCATGGACGGCTATGCGCTGGCGGGCGCCCAGCTGGTTCCCGGCCAGCCGCTCACGCTGCGCGTGGTGGGCACGGCGCTGGCAGGCAAGGCGTGGACCGGGCAGGTCGGCCCCGGCGACTGCGTGAAGATCATGACCGGGGCCATCATGCCCGCGGGGCTGGACACCGTGGTGCCGCAGGAGTTCACCACCCCAGGCGCGGGCGGCACCGAGGTCACGCTGGCGGCCGATGTGGTGCGCACGGGCGACAACCGGCGCTTCAAGGGCGAAGACCTGATGGAAGGCGGCGTGGCGCTGGCGCGCGGCGAGCAGCTCACACCCGCTGCGCTGGGCCTGCTGGCAAGCCTGGGCCTGGCCACGGTCACGGTGTACCGCCGCCTGCGCGTGGCCTATTTCTCGACCGGCGATGAAATCCTGAGCCTGGGCGAGGCGCCGCGTGAGGGCGCCGTGTACGACAGCAACCGCTACACCGTGTTTGGCCTGCTCACGCGCATGGGCGTGGAGGTGATTGACATGGGCGTAGTGCGCGACGAGCCGGCCTTGCTGGAGGCCGCCTTCCGCACCGCTGCCAGCCGGTCCGACGCCATCATCACCAGCGGCGGCGTGAGCGTGGGCGAGGCCGACCACACCCGCACCATGATGAAAAAGCTGGGCGACGTGGCCTTCTGGCGCATTGCCATGCGCCCCGGGCGCCCCATGGCGGTGGGCCGGATCGGAGGAGTAGCGGATTCTGAAGACAAATCGGCCGCCATGGCAAGTGATACAAGCACTTTTAGCTATAATAAAGATAGCAATCAAGGGTCCGCGGGAGCCGTGCTTTTTGGCCTGCCCGGGAACCCGGTCGCGGTGATGGTGACGTTTCTGGCCTTTGTGCGCCCGGCCCTGCTGCGCATGATGGGCAGCACCCGCACTGCACCGCCGCTGCTGCGCGCCATCAGCACCGAAGCCATGCGCAAGAAGCCCGGCCGCACCGAGTACCAGCGCGGCACCGTCACCACAACGGCGGACGGTACGCTGCAGGTGCGCACCACCGGCAACCAGGGCTCGGGCGTGCTCAGCTCCATGGTGCAGGCCAACGGCCTGATCGTGCTGCACCACGACCAGGGCAACGTGGCGGTGGGCGATGCGGTGGACGTTATGGTGTTTGACGGCGTGATCTGACACCCCCGTGCGCCCCCGCCCGGCGCCTACCCGGGGCCACTTCGCTAACCTCAAGTTTTGTGAGACCTGACTGCCATGGCCTATACCGCCCAGCACCTTGCCCAGCCCCCCTCTCGCGAAGAGGTGGACCAGACAACCGGTGCAACCGTCGTCGAGTTCGGCACCCCCTGGTGCGGCCACTGCCAGCGCGCCCAGCCGCTGATCGAAGTGGCCCTCAAAGACCGCCCCGAGGTGGCCCACATCAAAGTCGAAGACGGCCCCGGCCAGCGCCTGGGACGCAGCTTTGGCGTCAAACTCTGGCCGACCCTGGTGTTCTTGCGAGATGGAAAAGAAGTGGCGCGGCTAGTGCGGCCGCAGGGCGAGCAAGAACTGCAGGACGCAGTGCGGGCTGTGGTGTGATGCGTCGTATGGATTCGAGCTGTGCTCTTGTGCGATCGAACTTTGGATGACGGAGTTTGCACGCTATATCGTCGGAGCTACGCGGGCGATGGCGGAGGGACGCTAGGCCCGGGCTGGCAAAAATGTACCGCGTACCGCCAGACCGGGCCTGGTAGCCTGCAGTTGGCGCTCCGCTTTAGCAAGGGGTTGGGCATGGTTGTGCTGGGTGCCTGCTGATGCCAACGATGAGGCGTTCTCGCGCGCTGCGCAGAACCGTTCACGCTTTCAGGCGTATGACGAACATGCAAATGAATGGGAACGTCAGCGCTGCGAGTGAAAGCCAGGCCGCAACCTTCCGCGCGTTGCCGGATGTCTTTTCGCGTCGCCAAAGGGCAATGAGCCCCATAGCGAGCGCCGTCGGCGATCCATAGATCAAGAACGCAATCATGTTCCAGCCTCGACCCCACCCTTCCCCGCTCGGCCGGATCAGTAGCAGCGTGATGTACAGGATAGCTGTCACGCACAATGCCGCTGTGAGCCAGCGATCCTTCAGGACATTGCGTGCTCGCTCGCCTTGGAGCGAGGAGGTGACGCGTCTCGTTTCAGTTGGCGATGACATGAGGCTTGGATGGCGACGCCTAACGCTAGCGCTGACCGGAACACAACCGATGCGGCGAAGCCGCAGCCTTCAGTTGGGTTTCCGTGTCGAGCAAAATGTTGGGCGGCGGCACCTTCATCGCTTGACCACCTTCGCCACGTCAGCCTTTTTTTGAAGTGTTTCAACCGCCCAATCGGTAGTCAGTTCAAAACCATGCGGCGCACGCCGCAAGAAAACGATAAATCGGTCCTGTTTTGCGGCGTTCGGATCGGAGGTTGAATACCGCTCGGCAGCAAAAGACACCCCGGTCGTTTTCCACCCCTCGCGATAAGCGCAGTCGCGGACAGAAGTCACATTTGAACGCGCCTCGATGATAGGGTTTAGCTCCTTGTAATCTGTCTTCAACACCTCTACAACGGACATACGCCATTGAATGGATTCGCAACCATGAGCGGTCTTAAGAATCGATTCGAACGGTCGCGATTGCGTCACTACCGCAATCACATCAGAAGCTTCGGTCAGTTTAGCCAAGGACAGATCATGGAATACCGGTCGTCCTCCGGTAGCGAGAATCGGAAAAGACAATGCCAGAGCGGCAATGAAAAGGTGACGTCTACGCATGGCTTTCTGCCGTCCAACGGACAAGGTAAGCGGCCCGCAGAATGCGGGTCCGCTTGAGCGACAGGTTAGAGCGCATGTGATTTAACCAGCCGGCGAGAACGCTAGATTGATGCTGACCACTGCCGCCGCGACAACCATGCCTAAACAAAGTAGATAGCCAAGACGAAGCCACGAGAAGCGCTTGCTTTGCGTGCGCCGCTCAACGGCGCGAGCTATTGGATTGCGATGCAGAGACTCACCCACGACTTCGCCTGCCAGAGTGAGCGGAACAACCAATACAAACAAGCCGAGCCAACCGAGCCACGAGGTGGGCCGCGCAGGGAATGACGAGATGAGCGCTACAGCCCCGAGCGCCGCAGAAAGCACAAAGTAGATGCCAACGAAACGCAAAACCGATTTCATGCGCACTAACGTAGAGCTAACCGGCGCTGCGCGGATTTATCGCGCAGCGTCCAGCGACCGAAGGGAGCGAGGTTGAGCGCCGGGTTAGCCATAGCGTGCCACCATGGTTTGATAGTGCATGCCATTAAATGTCTTTGGTGGCTCAGCAGCCATGAAGCCAAGGCTTTCATACACGGGAACCGCAAACAGAGATGAGCGAACCGTAAGTGAATTTCCCAATGCACCTCTGCCTAAAGCAAAATGCCATAGTTGTTTGCCAATGCCCAGTTTTTGATAAGCAGGATGAACGAAGAAATATTTCACATGGCTCTTATCGCTAACAGCAAGAACGCCTGCAAGTGTTTGTTCTTGAGCAGCCACCAGCCAAACCATTTGTTCAGACTTGAGTAGGTTTGCTATCTGACTGGTTTGTACGCTTTCTCTATACCATTCAGGGCATGGTTGTTCGGGCGTAAAGCAGCACGCAACCGAGGTTGAGTAAATTAACTCAGCAATATCGGAAGCATCAGCTTCCAGTGCTTGGCGTATTTCGAGGTTGTTTTTCATGGCTAACGTAATGTATAGAGCAAAACCTGCTCTATAAGTTGGGCGCTGCTCCATAAGTTGTTCATGTGTCCCTCCTGAAGGTGGCTTGCAGACTGGCTTTTCACTCAATACACTGTGTTTATGCACAGTTATAAAAACTCTGTAAAAGCCGGCACTCCTGTGCTGCAGTCCACCCGAGTTCTGGACCAGCTGCGCGAGCGGATTCGCTACAGACACTATAGCCTCAGCACCGAGCAGGTATACGTGTACTGGGTCCGCTTCTTCATTCGCTGGTCGGGCCACGGCGGAGCCTTGCGACACCCGCGCGAGATGGGTGTCAGCGAAGTCGAGGCCTTCTTGACGCATCTCGCCACCGACCGCAAGGTCTCAGCGTCTACCCATAACCAGGCATTGAGCGCGATCCTTTTTCTTTACCGGGAAGTTCTTGCTATTGAGTTGCCCTGGATGAACAACATCAACCGCCCCACCCAAAAACGCCGCATTCCCAGCGTGTTGACCAAAGACGAGGTGGCGGGGTTGCTAGCGCAGATGGACGGTGAAACTGCGCTGATCGCCCGATTGCTTTACGGCACGGGCATGCGGCTGATGGAGGGTATGCGCCTTCGTATCAAAGATGTGGACTTTGACCGCCAGGTGATCATCGTGAGGGATGCCAAAGGCGGCAAAGATCGGGTGGTGATGTTGCCGCGCTCGCTGGTGGAGGCCTTGCGCTTGCAGTTGCAGGCTGCTCGCGCAATCTGGGAAGCTGATCGGCAGGCACAGCGCGGGGGCGTGGAAACACCCCATGCGCTGGAGCAAAAGTATCCCAAGGCCGGTTATTCGTGGGCTTGGTTCTGGATGTTTCCCTCACCCACTTTCGCTGTCGATCCGCGAAGTGGCGTGCAACGGCGCCACCATTTGTACGAGGATAGGGTACAGCGCGCGCTGAAAAAGGCGGTACCGATGGCGGGCATTGTCAAATCGGTATCCGTACACACACTGCGCCACTCTTTTGCCACGCATCTGCTGCAGTCAGGCACAGACATCCGCACCGTGCAAGAACTGCTCGGCCATTCCGACGTATCCACCACCATGATCTACACACACGTGCTGAAGGTGGCAGCGGGCGGCACGGCGAGCCCGTTGGATGTTCTCGCCCGTGGACATTGAGTAGGGGCTTGGTCGGCGCAGCCCGCAACCCCAAAATGCTTGGCACCCGCAACCCTGCCTGAGTAGAAACAAGAAAGGGCCCCGCCGGGCCCTTCTTGGTTTGCCGCGTAGCTACTTGGCCACGTAGTCGTGCCCCGGCGGGTGCAGCGGATTCGCTGGCTCTTCTACCGCAGTCGCCGTATTGGCACCCGGCACAGCCTTGCGTGCAAACAGCGTGTACATGGTGGGCACCACAAAAATGGTGAGCAACGTACCCAGCGACATGCCGCCCACAATCACCCAGCCGATCTGCGTGCGCGTCTCGGCCCCGGCACCGGTGGCCAGCGCCAGCGGGATGGCGCCCAGCACCATGGCGCCGGTCGTCATCAAAATCGGGCGCAGCCGCTGGGCCGAGGCCTTGACCAGCGCATCGACCATCTCCATGCCCTGCTCGCGCAACTGGTTGGTGAACTCCACGATCAGGATGCCGTGCTTGGTGATCAGGCCCACCAGCGTGATCAGGCCGATCTGCGAATACACGTTGATGGAGCCCCCGCTCCACTTGAGTGCCAGCAGCGCGCCGATCATCGACAGCGGCACCGACACCATGATCACCAGCGGATCGATGAAGCTCTCGAACTGCGCCGCCAACACCAGGAAGATAAACACCAGCGCCAGCACGAACACGATGCCCAGCGCGCCCTGCGAGCTCTTGAACTCGCGCGAGGTGCCGTTCAGGTCGGTGGTGTAGCCGGGCTTGAGCACCTTGGCCGCGGTGGCGTCCATGAAGTTCAGCGCCTCGCCCAGCGAGTAGTCGGGCGAAAGGTTGGCCGTGATGGTGGCCGAGCGGCGCTGGCCGAAGTGGTTGAGCTCGCGCGGGCTCACGCTCTCCTTCACGTTGACCAGGCTGGACAGCGGGATCATCGCCTCGTTGCGGCCGCGCACGTAGATGGTGTCGATGTTCTCGGGGGTGGTCCGGCCACGGGCCTCGGTTTGCACGATCACGTCGTACTGCTCGGCATCGCGCTTGTAGCGCGTCACGGTGCGGCCGCCCAGCATGGTCTCGATGGCCTTGGCTACCACCTCCACGCTCACGCCCAGGTCGGCCGCGCGTTCGCGGTTGACCTCGATGCGCAGCTCGGGCTTGTTCAGGCGCAGGTCCACGTCGGGCCCCACGATGCCGGGGTTCTGCGCCATCTCGGCCATGAAGGCCTGCACCACCTTGCTCAGGTTCTCGTAGCTGTCCGAGGTCTGGATGACGTAGGTGAGCGGGCGCGACCGAAAGCCCTGCCCCAGAGAGGGTGGCGTGATCAGGAACGCGCTGACGCCGGGCAACCCGGCCACCTTGGGCTGCAGTTCGCGGGCCAGGTCCAGCGTGGTGCGCGTGCGGTCTTCCCAGTCCACCGTGCGGTAGATGACACTGCCCTGCGCCACCGTGGGGTTGCCGATGTTGGCGAACACGCGATCAAACTCGGGGTAGGCCTTGCCGATCTTTTCCAGCTCCAGCGCGTAGCGGTTGGTGTAGTCCAGCGTGGCTCCGTCGGGCGCAGTGACGTTGGCCAGGATGGTGCCCCGGTCTTCGATGGGCGAGAGCTCCTGGCGCATGCTGGGGTACACCACCACCAGGGCCGCGCCGCTGGCCACCATCACGGCCACCACCAGCCAGCGCGCCTGAAACACCGCGCCGCGCAGGCCTCCACCGCCGCCCGCTTTGCCCTCTTTTCCAGCCCCCCAGCGCGCCGTCACCACCCAGCGCAGCAGCCGGCCATAGCCATCTGACAACGCGGTCAGCCAGCGCTCCATCGAACGGTCAAACCAGTTGGGCTTGGGGTTGTGCTTGAGCAGCAGCGAACACATCATGGGCGAAAGCGTGAGCGCCACGAAGCCCGACACCACCACCGCGCCGGCGAGGGCCAGCGCGAACTCCACAAACAGCCGCCCGGTGCGGCCTGGCGTAAAGGCCAGCGGTGCGTACACCGCCACCAGCGTGAGTGTCATGGCCACGATGGCAAAGCCGATCTCGCGCGCGCCCTTGATGGCGGCGGAGAAGGGGTCGAGCCCCTCTTCAATATGGCGGTAGATGTTCTCCAGCATCACGATGGCATCGTCCACCACAAGGCCGATGGCCAGCACCAGCGCCAGCAGCGTGAGCGTGTTGATCGAGAACCCGGCCAGCGACATCAGCGCGAAGCTGCCCACCAGGCTCACCGGGATGGTGATGATGGGAATGATGGACGCACGGAAGGTGCGCAAAAAGACAAAGATCACCAGCGCCACCAGCACCACGGCTTCAGCAATGGTGGTGTACACGCTCTTGATGGACCGGTCGATAAACAGCGAGTTGTCGTTGGCGATGTCGATGCCGATGTCGGCCGGCAGGTCTGCCTTGAGCGTGGGCAGCATGGCGCGCACGCCCTTGGACAGCTCCAGCGGGTTGGCGGTGGCCTGGCGGATCACGCCCACCGAAATGGCCTCGCGCCCGTTCAGGCGCACGCGGCTGCGGTCGCTGGCGGCGCCCTCTTCCACGCGCGCCACGTCGCGAATGCGCACCGGAAAACCGTTGACGGTGCGGATCACCACGTTGGCGAACTGGCTGGCCGTGGCCAGGTCGGTCTGCGAGGTCACGCTAAATTCGCGCTGCTGCGATTCGATGCGGCCCGCGGGCAGCTCCAGGTTGTTGCGGCGGATGGCGTCTTCCACATCCTGCGTGGTCAGGCGGTAGCCGGCCAGTCGCTCAGGGTCCAGCCACACGCGCATGGCGTACTTGCGTTCGCCGTAGATGGGTACATCGGCCACACCGGTCACGGTTTGCAGGCGTGGCTTGACGATGCGGTTGACCAGGTCGTTGATCTCCAGCGGGCTGCGGGTCTCGCTGCTGAAGGCCAGCCACATGACGGGCGAGGCATCGGCCTCCACCTTGGCGATCACGGGTTCATCGACGGCATTGGGCAGGCGGTTGCGCACGCGGGCCGTGCGGTCGCGCACCTCGGCGGCGGCGTTGTCTGCGTCCTTTTCCAGACGGAAGCGCACGCTGATCTGGCTTTGCTCGGCGCGGCTGATGGAGGTGATCACATCCACCGCATCGATGCCGGCAATCGAGTCTTCGAGCGGCTTGGTCACCTGCGACTCGATCACCTCGGCCGATGCACCGGCGTAGCGCACGGTGACGGTGACCACGGGCTCGTCGATCTTGGGGTATTCGCGCACCGACAGCTGCGTGAAGCTGACCGCGCCGATCAGCAAAACCAGCAGCGACAGCACGGTGGCAAACACCGGCCGGCGGATGGAGATTTCAGCGAGTTGCATGGCGGGTGGTGCGTCGTGGTGCGGGTCGGTTTCGGGATAGCCAGGGGCTGGCTGTGCCAGTCAGGGCCTGGGCGCGCGGCATGGTCGTCGTGGCATCAACGCGGGGCTGCGGGGCCCGGCTGGCAGGGGCTGGCCCCAGGCAGTGCCGCCACCAGCGTGGGCGACTTGCTGCCATTGCGAGCGCCAGCCGCAGGGGAGTTACCGGGCGCATCGGCGCGCGCTGGGGCCGGGGCCGCCACGTCTGCAGGCGCAACCGGTGCACCGCGTTCGGCCGACGCCTTGTCAGCAGGTACCGGTGTGCCAGAAGCCGCCGCAGCCGGGCCTTTGGCCGCGCCGCGCTGCGCGGCTCCTGCCGGGCTGGCGCCCGCTGCAAGGTCCACCACCCGCACCTGGGTTCCGTCGCGCTGCAGGCGCTGCTGCCCGGCCGAGACCACCGTGTCGCCCACCGCCAGCCCGCTCACCACCTCGACCAGGCCGGGCACGCGTGCGCCCAGGGTGACGGGTGTGCGGCGGGCGACGCGGGTGCCGGGCTCCTTGCCCTCAACAATCCTGAACACGTACGGGCTCACGCCGTCGGGCACCACGGCCTCTTCCGGGATCACCAGCGCGGCGTCGCGCTCGGCAAACACGGCCGTCACCCGCGCAAACATGCCGGGGCGCAGTTGCAGCCGACGGTTGTCGATGCACCCGCGCACCGCAATCGAGCGGCCATCGGCGTCGATCTGCGGGTTGATGGCCTGCACCAGCGCCGGGTAGATGACGCCTGGCAAGGCGTCGAACGACACCTGCGCCGTCTGGCCCCGTCGCACCTTGGCCTGCAGGCGCTCGGGCAGGCGGAAATCCACGTACAGGGTGTCCAGGTCTTCCACGTTGACGATGTCGGCACCGTCCTTGAGGTAGTCGCCCACATTTGCGCCGCGGATGCCCGCCACGCCATCGAAGGGCGCCACGATCTTCAGGCGCGCGGCAGTGGCTTGGGCCAGGGCGAGCTTGGCCTGTGCGACCTCGAGGTTGGCGGCGCTTTCATCGACCGAGCGCTGGCTGATGAAGCCTTGCGCCACGAGCTCCTGGTTGCGCTTGTGATTGGCCTGGGCAATCGACATTTCGGCCTTGCTTTGCTGGATCTGCGCGCGCTGCAACTGGTCGTCAAACTGCACGAGCAGCTGGCCTTTGCGCACCCGCTCACCATCGCGGAAGTTCAGCTGGGTGATGCGCCCGCTGACTTCGGGGCGCAGCACCACGCTCTGGCGCGACTTCAGGCTGCCCACGGCCTCGGCATCGTCGCGCAGGGCCATCTGGCGGACCGGCACGGTCTCCACGGCCACCGGCCGCGCGGGCCCGCCGGGCTGGCCACCACGGCTGGCACCGGCCGCACCGCCACTGTTGCTGCCACCCGCAGGGCTGGTGGCCCCCGCGGCTGCCGCGGGTTCGGCGCGTGGCGCCTGGGCCGGCCGCTGCAACCACCAGGCAGCGCCCGATGCAGCAGCAATGCCAAGGACCGCGAGAACGATGTATCTGTGCTTTGACGCCATGTATGAACCAGCCGGATGAAGAAACGCAGCCAGACAATGTATCAGCGCGTGTCGTGCTGCGCTGACAGCCCAGCCTTGACCCCAAGGCGCCAGAGCAGGCTTTACGTGGGCTTTACGCAGGCTTTACAGCGCACCGCCCGCCGGGTCTCGTGACAGGCGCTGGTGCGGAACCTGGGTGCTCAGCCGCGCCCCAGCGCCTTCTCCACGCCGCGATTGGCCAGCCCGTCGGCCCGCTCGTTGCCTGGGTCACCCGAGTGACCGCGCACCCAGCGCCAGTCGATGCGGTGGCCACCGGTGCTCACCAGTGCATCCAGCCGCTGCCACAGCTCGACGTTTTTCACCGGCTGCTTGGACGCGGTGCGCCATCCACGCGCCTTCCAGCCGTGGATCCATTCGGTGATGCCCTTGCGCACGTACTCGCTGTCCAGGTAGAGCGTGACCGCGCACGGCCGCTTGAGGGCCGACAGCGCCTCGATCACCGCCATCAGCTCCATGCGGTTGTTGGTGGTGCCCAGCTCACCGCCGAACAGTTCTTTTTCGGTGTTGCCCGCGCGCAGCACCACGCCCCAGCCGCCAGGGCCGGGGTTGCCCTTGCAGGCGCCATCTGTGTATATCTCGACCTGATTCAAACCGTTTTCCTGTGATCGTTCTTGCCCCGTGCGCGCGGTGGTACTGCGCTGCCCCGGTGGCTGTTGTGTGGCTGTGCCGGAGCGGGTGCCGCTGCAATGCCGGCCCGGTTGGCGATCGGCACCGTGGCCGTGGCCCGCTGCCGGGCGGTGCGCCAGGCGGGCTCCATGAGCCGCATGCCGTGCACGCGTTTGACCGCCACCAGAAAGTACGCCGAGCCAAAGATGGGCCACCATTTCTCGCCCAGGGTGTCCATCCAGCCGAAACGCTCCAGCCAGCCCGCCGTACGCACCGCTGGACGATAACAGCCAAACTGGGCCGATTCGACCTCGAAGCTCAGAAGCCGCAACCAGTCGCGCAGCCGCCGGTAGCCGATGAATTCGCCCGCGTCGGGCAGATAAAGGGAACCTGTGCCCAGATGCCGGAACAGCCGCGCACGCTGCTGGCGCAGGCCCCACAGGCTGGCCGGGTTCAGCCCGCTGATCACCACGCGCCCTTCGGGCACCAAAACGCGCTCGGCCTCGCGCAGGGTGGCGTGGGGGTCGATGCTCAGCTCCAGCGTGTGCGGCAGCACCAGCAGATCCAGGCTGGCCTCGGGAAACGGGAGGGCCACCGATTCCGCCAGCAGATCCACCCGGCGGCCGCAGGGTGCCGAGCCGGGTTCCGCCAGGGATGAGGCGTTGTTCATGGAAGGCTCGCCCGCCAGCGCCGCACGGCTGCTCACACGCGCCACGCCTTCCTGACCCTGCGCCAGCCACTGGTGCGGCATGCGGTTGGCGCGAAGCCCGTCCACCATGGGCAGGCCCAGCTGCAGGCTGTGGTAGCCGAACATGTCAGCCACCGCCTCGTCAAAGCGCGCCTGCTCCCAGGCCAGCAGGTACTGGCCAGGCGGGGACTCGAACCAGTGGTGCAAACCTATAATTTGATCGCTCATGAACCTGCTGCCACTACCCGCGTTGACCGACAACTACATCTGGATGCTGCACGACGGGCGTCAGGCGATCGTCGTTGATCCGGGGGAAGCCCCACCCGTCATGCGGGTGTTGCAGCAGCTGGGGCTGCAATTGCAGGCGATTCTAGTCACGCACCACCACGGCGATCATGTGGGCGGCGTCGACGCGCTGCGCAATGCCACGGGCGCCACCGTGCATGGGCCTGCACGCGAGCGCATTCCGCAACCGGCGGCGCCCCTGGCGCATGGCGACGCAGTCACCGCGCTGGGGCTCCGGTTCGACGTGATGGATGTTCCGGGCCATACGGCGGGACACATTGCCTTCTTTTGCGCCGACATGGACGCCGCGCCCTTGCTGTTTTGCGGCGACACCCTGTTTTCGGGCGGTTGCGGGCGGCTGTTTGAAGGCACGCCCGCGCAGATGCTGCAGTCCCTGGACAGCCTGGCGGCGCTGCCAGGCAACACCCGGGTCTGCTGCACGCACGAGTACACCCTCTCGAACCTTCGATTTGCGCGGGCGGTGGAACCTGCCAACGCCGCGTTGATCGACTACCAGGGCCGGTGCGAAACGCTGCGCGCCAGCGACCAGCCCACCCTGCCGTCGAGCATTGCGCTCGAACGCGAGATCAACCCCTTCCTGCGCGTTCGTGTACCCGCTGTGGCCCAGGCCGCACGCGAGCACGGGCCTCAGATGCCTGACGAAGAAGACGCAGTGGCGGTACTGGCCGCGCTGCGCGAATGGAAAAACAACTTCCGATGAAACTCCTGCACATCGCACTCCTGTCTGCTGTGGTCTGGCTTACGGGTTGCGCCACCACGGGCACCCCCGGCGTCACGCCAGCAGAAAAGCCGGGCGCGCCAGCCGCTGAATCGGCCGGGCGTACGTCTTCGCACGTGGCTCTGTACCCCAGCGGTCCCTTGCGCCCGATACCGCTGGCCACGGCCAGCAGCGCCGAGGTCGCCTCGCTTGCCGCGCCTGCCGACCTGTGGGAACGCATCCGCCGCGGCTTTGCCATGCCCGACCTGCAGCACGAGCTGGTGCACGACCGCGAGCAGTGGTATGCCGCGCGGCCCGACTACATCCAGCGCATGACCGAGCGCTCCAGCAAGTACCTGTTTCACATCGTTGAAGAGCTGGAGCGCCGCGGCATGCCGACCGAGCTGGCCCTGCTGCCCTACATCGAGAGCGCCTTCAACCCGCAGGCGGTGTCAAGCGCCAAGGCAGCGGGCATGTGGCAGTTCATGCCGGCCACGGGCAACTATTTCGACCTCAAGCAGAACGCGTTTCGTGACGACCGGCGCGATGTGCTGGCATCCACCCGCGCTGCGCTCGACTACCTGCAAAAGCTGTACGGCATGTTTGGCGACTGGCACCTGGCGCTGGCTGCTTACAACTGGGGCGAAGGCAGCGTGGGCCGCGCCATTGCGCGCAACCAGAAGCAGGGCCTGGGCACCAGCTACACCGAGCTGAACATGCCCGCCGAAACCCGCATGTACGTGCCCAAGCTGCAGGCCGTGAAGAACATTGTGGCCAACCCGGCCGCGTTTCGCGCCGAACTGCCCCTGATCGAGAACCACCCGTATTTCCAGACGGTGGACATCACCAACGACATCGACGTGGCGCTGGTGGCCAGCCTCGCGGGCATTCGCGAAGAAGACTTCCGGGCACTGAACCCTTCGTTCAACAAGCCGGTGATCATGGCGGCCGGCACGCCACAAATCTTGCTGCCCTGGGACAACGCCAAGGTCTTTGAACGCAACCTGCAGGCACGGCGCGAAGGCCAGTACGCCAGCTGGACGGTATGGTCTGCCCCCTCGACCATGACGGTGGCCGATGCGGCCCAGCGCACGGGCATGAGCGAGCAGGATCTGCGCACGCTCAACAACATTCCCCCGCGCATGCTGATCCGCGCCGGTTCGGCCCTGATGGTGCCGCGCACCGCTGCCACACGGCAGGACGTGTCTTCCCACCTGGCCGACAACGGCCAGGTGTTCTTCACGCCCGAAATCGTGACACGTCGCACCACCGTGCGCGCAGGCAAGGGCGAGACCGTGGCGAGCATTGCCCGGCGTTACAAGCTGGCGCCCGCCATGGTGGCCGACTGGAATGACGTGCGCGCCAACGCTGCCTTCAAGGCTGGCGAAAAAGTGGTGGTGTACCTGCCCGTCAAGGCTGCCGCGTCTGCCGCCGCCAGAAGCGTGAGCGGCGCGGGCAACGAGCGCGCCAGGGCGACGCAACGCGGCGCGGCGCCCAAGAAATCCACGAGCACAGCACGTGGCGGAACGCCGTCGAAGCAAAAGCGGCGCTGAACCCGGCGGGGCGCGCCAGCTTGGCCCCCCGGGTACTGCTGCCTTTGCGGTCTAGAACCGCATCGAGTGCATGCCCAGCAGGCCGAGCACGCCCATGACGATGAGGTAGATCGCCACGATGGTGCTGAGCAGCCGCGGCATGACCAGAATCAGGATGCCGGCAATCAGGGAGACCAGCGGGCCTACGCTGAGGGTGAATGTCATGGGGTTTCCTTAGAGTGACTGTTTTCAGCGCTGCGCCGATCTGCGCGAATGACGGTATGCAGCCCCGGTGTTCGTGGCAGACGCGCGGTGAATGCACCGCTGACCTGCACCTGCCGAATCTACTTCATGTGCCGGTGCAATCGAGCCCGCCAAAGGGGTCACGAGGTAGTCCGCGGCCGCGTTTTTGCGTCATCGGGCAGCTACCGGGCCCAACGCAGGTCCGCGCCGCAGAACTACCGACTCACACACCGTACTTCGCGCGGGCCTTGCGCACGAATTCAGGGTTGAACGTGCGCGCGGTGTCCAGCTTCATCCCTGCGATTTCGGGCTGCACGCGTGTCAGCACGCGCAGCGCGGTGGCAATCCCGTCGTCGGGCATTGCGCCGTGGGTGGAATACGTCTCGCGCACCCGGCCAAAGGCTGCCAGATAGGCGCTCCGGTCGCCCAGCAGATACCCTTCGGGCACCAGCTTGGCAAGGTCGGCAGGTGCCGCCGTCTGAAGCCATTTGAGCGCGTGCACGATTGCGTTCACCAGGGCCTGCGACTGGGCAACGTTCTTTTGCACATAGCTCTGTTTGGCATACAGGCAGCCGGCCGGCATGGCGCCGCCGAACAGGTAGTTCCCGGCCTTGAGCGAGCGCAAGTCGCCGATGATGCGCAGCTCTTCCTTTTGCTCCAGCACCGTCATGATGGGGTCGGCATGGCACAGTGCATGGATCTGACCTGAACGCAGCGCACTGAAGGCGGCCATGCCTGTGCCAACATTGACGAACGACACGTGCCGCATGTCCACGCCTTCGCGCGCCAGGAGCAGCGTGGCAGCCATGTGGGTGGACGACCCGGCGGATGAAACACCGATGCGCTTGCCGACCAGCTGGCCCGGGTCCCGGTAGCCCGGCATGGAGCGCGACGCCACCCCCAGCGCCAGCTGCGGAGCCCGCCCCATCATGACCATCGCCTGGTAGTTCTGCCCTGCCGCGAGCCGCCGCAAGGTGTGCTCGAAAGCCCCAGCACACACATCGGCCTGCCCCCGCTCGACGGCCTCCAGCGCGAGCGCGCCCGCTGCAAAGTCGCGGATCGTGACCTCGATGCCCTCGGCCTTGAAATACCCGAGCAGATCCGCCAGCGCCAACGGCAGGTGGTACAGCACCCCCTGCCCGCCCACTGCCACCGTCACGCGCGAAGGGCTCGCCCCGGAACCCTGCGCCCGCAGCCCGGGCGCGAACACTGCGGCGGCCGCAACGGCCGAAAGGGCAGTTGCGGCGCCAAAGGCGCGGCGGTTGAGCGGCAAGGGTTTCATGGGAAATAAAGGCGGCAATGCTGCATTGCAACAATCGTGCCCCAGCCACCGCGGCACCACATCAGGGTGAGCCCCTGCGGAGTTCTACGTAAGCCGGTCTCGCAGGCGACAAAAAGGGGCGCAAGAAGCCCGAGACAACGCCCTGGGCGAGCGTTGAGCCGTTAAAGACGTCAGCGATACCCGATGAAAAGGATGGCGATGTTCACGAGCAAGGCGCCCGTCCACACCGCACTGCGCGCCATCGCCATGTCCGACACGTACATCAGGATGTAGAAGATGCGCAGCATCACGTAGGCAAACGCCAGGATGTCGAGCAGCGTCTGCCCAGCACCCAGGGTGTGGGCAATGATGACGGCGCCGATGAAGAATGGGAGCGCTTCAAAACTGTTGGCCTGCGCAGCGTTGGCGCGGGCACGCCAGTCTTTCTGCCGCGCCAGCCAGGCACGGGGGTCGTTGTTGTCATAGCCGCCGTCCTTGCGCGGTTTGCCAAACGTGCCGCTTTTGGCCAGCCATGCGCAGGCCATGGGCAACAGCGCAGCGATGAGCACGCACCAGTACGCCACGGTGAAGCGCGCCACATGCATCGTTGTATTCATTTTTATAAGCCTTTTTGCACGCTAGCGCTTGTCTGTAAAGCATGTCTAGCTATTGATTTGTGAGTATTCTAGCGTCCGCTTCCGCAGTCTGCCGGGACGGCGACTGGCCCCGTCGCGCGCGCTGAACAACATCCGGCAGCCTCCAGGGCATAGCGTGCGGCCGTGGCAACCGGCTGGCCAGCAGCCCGGGGGCCGCGATGTGAATCGCAGCCCCTGCAGCCACACGGATCGCAGTCACAGGGCAGCGCTAGCGACGGTCTACCAGCGCGTGCGCGATGGTGCCCAGGTCCACGTATTCGAGTTCGCTGCCCACCGGCACGCCCCGGGCGAGGCGCGTGACATGCATACCGCGGCCCTTGAGCACGTCGCTGATCACATGGGCGGTGGCTTCGCCTTCGGCATTGAAGTTGGTGGCCAGGATCACTTCCTGCACCAGCCCGTCGGCTGCCCGCTCCAGCAGCTTTTGCAGGCCGATTTCCTTCGGGCCGATCCCGTCGAGCGGGCTCAGCCGACCCATCAGCACAAAGTACAACCCCTTGAAGGCCCCGGTGCGCTCCATCGCCGCTTGGTCCGCAGGGGTCTCGACCACACAAAGGCGACTCGGGTCCCGCGCGGGGTCCATGCAGGTGCTGCACACCTCGGCTTCGGTGAACGTATGGCAGCGCGCGCAGTGGTGCACAGCCCCCACCGCCTCATGCAGCGCGCGCGACAGCACCTCTGCCCCCGCCCTGTCGTGCTGCAGCATGTGAAACGCCATGCGCTGTGCCGACTTGACACCCACCCCCGGCAGACGGCGCAGCGCCTGGATCAAGACATCAAGGGCGTTGGTGGAGGACATGACTTTGCAGGATGAGATGCGGGGGAATAACGGGACGGAACGGCGGACCCAGCTTCGACAAGCTCAGCCCGAACGGATGCGAAAGGAACAGGAGGAGTGTGCTCCACCGCTTTCACACCCCGCCCGCAAGGGCGTAGCGAGCGGGCGTCAGGCTAGGCGCGGGTGGCGGGAAACCGGAGCGACCTTCCGGATCGTGAGGATTTCCCGACGGGTCCCGCAACGACGCATCACGCCCGCTCGGTAGCCAGCCTCAGAAAGGGAATTTCATGCCGCCGGGGAGTCCTGGCATCCCTGCAGTCAGCTTGCCCATCTTCTCCGCCGAAGTCTCCTCTGCCTTGCGCACCGCGGCGTTAAACGCTGCTGCCACCAGGTCTTCCAGCATGTCCTTGTCGTCCGCCAGCAGGCTGGGGTCAATGGTGACGCGCTTGACGTCGTGCTTGCAGGTCATCAGGACCTTGACCAGCCCCGCACCCGACTCGCCCTCGACCTCGATGAAAGCCAGCTCGTCCTGGGCCTTCTTGAGGTTGTCCTGCATGGCCTGGGCCTGCTTCATGAGGCCGGCGAGTTGTCCTTTGTTGAACATGGAAGTTTCCTTTGATGAAAGTCGAAAGTTGTGTAAGGAGCAATGGTTGGGAGCATTGCCCGGAATGACCGGTTCTGCCACGCAGCCACGGCGGGGTTCACCCGCCGCTGCCACCGGTTGCATCAAACGGGTTTGATGCTGCCAGGCACGATTTTGGCCCCGTAGTCACGCATGAGGGTCTGCACATACGGATCGTTGTGCACGATTTCTTCTGCCCGGCGCTGCCGTTCGGCAGCGGCCGCCGCGTTGCGCCGTGCCGGGCTGTCGATCACCACGCCCAGCTCCACCGAAATCTGGCTGGCATGGCCCGCGGCCTCCAGCGCGGCGCGCAGGCGTTCGCGCGCGGTGGGCTGGTTCAGGGATTCGCGCTCCACGCGCAGCAGCCAGTGGGTTCCATCGCGCGCCACCAGCTGCGACTGCAGTGCCAGTTCGCGCACCAGCGCGGTGATCGATTCGGCCGCCACCATCTGCTGCACCGTGGCATGCCAGACATCGCCCTCCTCGGTGGGCGTGTAGCGGGCCGATGCAGGCGCCGGTGTGGAATGCGGCGTGGGCTGCAGGCGCGCGCCGGGCTCGGGCGCCAGGCGCACCGGAATCGACATCACATCGGCCACCACCTGAGGAGCAGGGGTGCGGTCAGGCGGCGCGGCGCGGGCAAAGTCGTCCGGGGTACGCACTGGCAGGGCCGTGGCAGCCCGGGGGGCCTGCGCACGCACAGCGGTCTCGGCAGCGGATACCTCAGGCGGAGGCGGGTTTGGATTGACTTGTCCGCTGGCATCCTCTTGCCCGGGGGGCATCGCGGCGGGTGTGCTTGGCACCGGTGCCAATGTGCCGCGTTCCACCAAGGGCACTGCTGCAGGGGCCGCAAAAGATGCCAGCGCACCGGCGGTTGCAGGCGCTGCCTGGGCACTGCCCGCAGCGGGCGCAACTGCGGCATCAGGCCGCGTCAGAGTTTTTTTTTCAGCCGGTTCGCTGCGGGGCTTGAAGGCCAGCAGGCGCAGCAGCACCATGGTCAGGGCCGCGTATTCGTCAGGTGCCAGGCCCAGTTCGCCCCGTCCATGCAGGCACATGCTGTACAGCAGCTGGGTCTCGTCCGCAGGCATCTGGCCCGCAAGGCGCGCAGTTTCCGCGGCCTCAGGGTCGTCCTGGTCGATGGCAGCCGCCATCTGCGGAACCGCTTGAAAGACGGCCATGCGCTGCAGCACTGCGCTCATCTCTTCCAGCGTGGACGCCGCAGACAGGCCGTTCAGGCGAAGCACGTCGGTGGTCTCCACCACGGTCCGGCCATCGCCTGCCGCGAGGGCGTCGATGAGGCGAAACACGTAGGAGCGATCGACTGCGCCCAGCATCTGCCGCACGCCGGCTTCCTGCAGCTGGCCGCTGCCAAAGGCAATGGCCTGGTCCGTCAGCGACAGGGCATCGCGCATGGAGCCGCGTGCCGCACGGGCCAGCAGGCGCAGCGCAGGCGCCTCTGCCGGAACGTTCTCGGACGCGAGCACCTGCGTCAGGTGCGTGAGCACGGTTTCAGGCGCCATCGGCCGCAGGTTGAACTGCAGGCAGCGGCTGAGCACGGTGACGGGAACCTTCTGCGGGTCGGTCGTGGCGAGCACGAACTTGAGGTACTCGGGCGGCTCCTCCAGCGTCTTGAGCATGGCGTTGAAGGCCGTGTTCGTCAGCATGTGCACTTCGTCGATCATGAAGACCTTGAAGCGCCCCTGCACCGGCTTGTAGACGGCCTGCTCCAGAAGGCTCTGCACCTCGTCCACCCCGCGGTTGGAGGCGGCGTCAAGCTCGGTGTAATCGACAAAACGACCGCTGTCGATGTCGGTGCACGCCTGGCACACGCCGCAGGGCGTGGCCGTGATACCGCCCTGCCCGTCTGCGCCCTGGCAATTGAGCGACTTGGCCAGGATGCGCGAGACCGTGGTCTTGCCCACGCCCCGCGTTCCGGTGAACAGGTAGGCGTGGTGCAGACGCTGTTGCGTCAGCGCATTGGTCAGTGCCTGCACCACATGCTCCTGCCCCACCATTTCGGTGAAATTGCGGGGGCGGTACTTGCGGGCGAGCACGAGATAGGACATGCGCGAGATTCTACGGGGTGGGGCAAGCCCGGCGTCCTGTGCGGGAAGGTAACGGCCCCGGCCCATCGGCGGCACCTGCGTAGGAAAACTGCAAGGCCGCAGCCCACCGCCCACCGCCCACCGCCCACCGCCCACCGCATTTCCCTCCCTGCCGGCCATGCGGCAATGCAGCAAAGAGGTCTTTCATCCAGCGTACAATCGCCGGTGACGGGCCTCCCCGCATGGTGAAGCGGCCAACCGGGTCAGGTGGGGAACCAAGCAGCCCTAACTGTGGAGCCAGTGCCGGGGGTAAGGCTCGTCAACTTCTTTCTTCTGCCGATGGCATTTGTCCGTCGCGCTGTCAGAAGTGGTGTTCTGCCACAAGCCCCCGAAAATTCCCCTGCTGCGCCGGATTGACTTTGCCAGCCCGGCCACCCTGGGCCCCGTCAGGCCCCTGCCCCACCCAGCCAGCGCAGCACACCCTGCGCAGCCGTGCGTCCGCTGGCCATGCTGGCCGTCAGCAGGTAGCCCCCGGTCGGCGCCTCCCAGTCGAGCATTTCGCCCGCGCAGAACACGCCGGGCACTGCCTTCGACATCAGATGGGCGTCCAGCGCATCGAAGCGCACGCCACCTGCGGTGCTGATGGCTTCATCGATGGGGCGTGGAGCGACCACGGTGATGGGCAGGGCCTTGATGGCGCGGGCCAGCGCCACGGGATCGTTCACACCGTCTTTGCCCAGGTGCTCGTACAGAATGCCCGCCTTGATGCCGTCCAGGCCCAGGCGGCTCTTGAGATGGCTGGACAGCGACCGCGAACCGCGCGGATGGCGCACTTCCACCAGCACGCGTTCGGGGGAGTGGTCGGGCAACAGGTCGAGGTGAAAGGTGGCGTGGCCGTGGGCTTCGATTTCGTCCCGCAGCAGGTGGGAGGCCGCGTACACCAGACTGCCCTCCACGCCCGTGGCGGTGGCCACAAATTCGCCCTTGCGGCTGAAGCTGCGGCCCTGGCTGTCGGTGAAGGAGATCGCCACGGTCTTGAAAGGCTGGCCTCCAAAACGTTCGGCGAAGTGGGGCGTCCAGCCCACGGTGCTGGCGGGGGTGCGGCCTGCCAGCTCTTGCAGAAACTCGCGCCGGGTTTCGCCCGCCGATGCGCCGGCACGCAGCACATCGAAGCCGCAATTGGCCGGGCGCAGCGGCGCCACGTCCATGCCGCGGGCTGCCACCAGCGGCACCCATTGGCCGTCCGAGCCCAGGCGCGCCCAGCTGGCCCCGCCCAGCGCAAGCACCACGGCGCGCGCCGCGACCGCGCGGGCGCCGGCCGGGGTGGTGAACTGCAAGGCGCCCTCATCCGTCCAGCCCATCCAGCGATGCCGCATGTGGAACTTGACGCCCTGACCGCGCAGGCGGTGCAGCCACGCGCGCAACAGGGGGGCCGCCTTCATGTCGGCAGGGAACACGCGCCCGGAGGTGCCCACAAAGGTGTCCACACCCAGCTCTTTGGCCCACTCGCGCACCTGCTGTGCACCGAACCCAGCAATCAGCGGCCCGATCTGGGCCTCGCGTCCCTCGAAGCGGGTGGCAAACCGGGCGTGGTCTTCCGAATGGGTGAGGTTCAGGCCCCCCTTGCCTGCCAGCAGGAATTTGCGGCCCACCGATGGCATCGAATCAAACAGATGCACGGCAACGCCGGCCTGGGCCAGCACCTCGGCCGCCATCAGCCCGGCAGGGCCGCCGCCCACCACGGCTACATCGCAGGCAAGGCGCGGGGCGTGCGCAGGCTCGCTGGCGGGCATGTCGTTAACCGGGTCGAGGGTGGGTTGCATGGGTGGCGTTCTCGGTAGCAAGGGAGAAGAAAAAAGTGCCTGCGCGTCGGGCAGCAGCGTGTGGTCAGAACAGCGAGCCCTGGCTGGGCCCGGACGGCGCAGAGGACGCGGGCAGAGCGGCAGGCCGCGCGGGGGCCGGAGTATGCCCCACCGGCACCGGGGCAGGGCCAGCATCAGCGCCCGCCGGTGCGCTGGCGTTCGGTAGCGCGCTCGCAGCCCCGGCCGCCGATGCCGCCGCCACGCCCTCGTGTACCGGAACCAGCCGCCCATCGCCCGTCAGGAACGCGGCAAACACGTGCTCGCCGGGGGTCTGGCTTTGCACGGCGTGGCGGTACAGCGCCATCTGCGCTACCAGCTCCGGCTGGCGCTCGGGCTGATGGGCGCTTTTGTAATCGAGCACCCACCACCCGGCCCGTGCGGCAGGCTGGTGGCAGTGCACCAGGCGGTCGATCCGCAGGCTCTGGCCACGGTAGCGCAACGGGGCCTCGTTGATGGCCGTGTCGATGCAGGTCGGGTCCCAAGCCCAGGCGCCCTGCCCCGCAAGAATGCGCTGCGCCGTCTGGCAGGCCTGGGTGGCAGCGGCCACCGTGATGTCGAAATCCTGCGCCAGCCGGGCCTTGCGCGCGGCCGAAAAGCCGTGCTCGCGCAGATGGTCGAGCGCGCCGCCGGCCACACCGGCCTGCTCCAGCAGCTGGTGCATGGCTTCGCCCAGGCGCGATTGGGGGGTGGAGCTGGGGCCTTCTGCGGGTTCGGCAACGGCTGCACCCCGCCCCGGCTGGCCTGTCGGCGCCAGGTTTGCAGGCCACGTTTGCAGGTGCGCTGGCAGCACCGGAAGCTCGGCCACCGAGAACATCTCTTGCGCGACCTCAGGTGGCTCGCCGCTTTGCGGGGCAGCGGGTGATGGAACATCTGCCGGGCCACTGTCGGGCACGGCATCCTCGGCCACAGACGCGAGCCGGTTCCACCAGCTGCCAGGGGCCGAGTTGGACGGCTGCACGGATGACAGCGCCAGGCAGTGCTTGGCACGCGTCATGGCCACGTAGAGCATGTTCAGCTCTTCGCGCTGGCGCGCCTGCTGCTCGGCCGCCACCGCCTGCGCGGCGCTGGGCGGCGGGCTGGATTCGCTGGCCATGAACACGAAGGCGGCGGGCACAGCCTGCTCGCCGGGCCAGTCCACCAGCACGCCCATGGTTTCGGCTTTCTGGGGCCGGGTGTCGGTGTCCAGCAGCAGCACCGAATGCGCCTCCAGCCCCTTGGCGCCGTGCACCGTGAGCAGCCGCACGGCCTGCAGGTCCACCCGGCCCGGCGCACGGACGCCGCCCTTTTTCATCGCCCGCACAAACGCGTACGGGGTGAGGTAGCGGCCCCCGTCGAGCTGCAGCGCGGCCGACAGCAGCGCCCGCAGGTTGGCCTGCACAGCGGCGCGCTGCGACACCGGGGCCGCCGCGGCAAACCGGGCCAGCACGTCGGCATGTTCATAGATGGCATGCAGGGCGTCGTGGGGCGGTAACGTGTCCACCCAGACCTTGTATTGAACCAAATTGGCCGCTACGGCTTGACAGTATTGATCTTTTAGCTCCTCTTTTTGTAGCAAATCAAACCAGCTGCACGCCGCGTATTCGGGCTGACGGCGCAGCACGGCCAGCGCCACCAGGGCGTCGTCATCCAGACCGAACAGCGGCGATCGCAGGGCGCGCGCCAGCGAGAGGTCGTGGCGCGTTGAGACCAGTGCATCGAGCAGCGCGATGATGTCCTGCACCTCGGGTGCGTCGAACAGGTCGGCCTTTTCGGGCTGAACGCAGGGCAGGTGCAGCGCGCGCAGCGCATCCTGCAAGGTGGCCAGGCGGTCGCGCTTGCGGGCGAGCACCAGCACCTCCTTGGGCGGCACGCCCTGGGCTATCTGCGCGGCCACCCACGCGGCCGCCTGGGTGCATTCGCGCATGCGCTGGGTCTCTTCAGGCTCGTGGCGCGGCTCGGTCAGGCTGTCGCGCCATTCCATGGGGCTGGTTTTGGCAGGGCGTCCGTCTGAGGCGCTATCGGCACCCGCTGCACCAGCGACTCCCTCAGCCTGCGCCGTGTCGGCATCAGCCCCGATGGCTGGCAGGCGCAGTACCCGCCCCACATCCCTCGACTCGGTCGTGTGCGGCCGGAACCTGCTGGTTTCGCCCTGCGCCTGCGCAGTGCCCATGACCGCATTGACGGCCGCGATCACGCCGGTGGCGTTGCGGCGGGTGTGGTCGCAGCTCAGCAGATCACCGCCCAGGCCGTTGCGCACAAATGCCTGGGCCGCGATGAAGACCTGCGGCTCGGCACGCCGGAAGCGGTAGATGCTCTGCTTGGGATCGCCCACGATGAACACGCTGGGCGCGGTGGCCCCGCCGCCCGAACCCGCGTAGCCCGACAGCCAGGCGTGCAGCGCCTGCCACTGCAGCGGGTTGGTGTCCTGGAATTCATCGACGAGCAGGTGGCGCACGCGGGCGTCCAGGCGCTCCTGCACCCAGCCGCTGAGCACCGGGTCGGCTAGCATCACCAGCGCCATCCGCTCCACGTCGTTCATATCCACCCAGCCGTGCTGGTGCTTGACGGCGGCAAACTGCGCAATGAGGCAGCGCGCCAGGCGGGCCATGCGCTGCTGGTGCTGCCACGCCGCATGCTGGTGCCGCGCGGCGAGCAGGCGCTGCAGCTCGGGTTCGGCCTCCTGCGCAGCCATGCACTTTTCCAGGTGCTTGGTGAGCCGGTCTTCCTTGGCCACGAAGAGCGCCTTGCGCAGCAGGGCCAGGCACTGGGCAGGGTCGGTGCTGGCCAGTGCATCGATGATGGCGTCGGCCGCCTTTTGCGGTGTCTTGTTGGTTTCAGCGCCAAGCGCGCGGGCCCAGGCCAGCCAGCGCTGGCGGGATGCGGGCTCGGTCAGTGCATCGGCCGGATCGGCGCAATGGGCCAGCTCGGGAAAGCACGTACCGAAGGCTGGCACCGACGCATCCACCACGCCTGCCTCGTCGGCCAGGTCAAACTCCACCCGCTTTGCGAGGGCGGCGGCCAGCGCCTTGTGGGTTTGTGAGCGCCCATACCCAGCCACCACGGCTTCGTAGTCGGCACGCAGGCTGGCGTCGGCTGCCACGGCATGCAGGAACGGGCGCCAGACCTCGCGGACCGCCTCGGCGTCGTCTTCCAGCAATTCGAAATGCGCGGGCAGGCCCTGGTCCTGCAACAGGGCCAGCGGCGCGGTGCCCAGCAACGCGGCAAACCAGCTGTGAAAAGTACGGATCTGCACCGGGCGGCCACTATCGAGCAGCTGGCGGTACAGGCCCTGCAGCGCCTCGCGCTGGTCCATTGCAGTCTGCGGCGCCACGCCGCGCGCGATCAGCTCGGCCACCAGCCGGTCGGGCGGGGCCTGGGCAAACTCCTCCAGCCATTCCTGAAGGCGCTGGCGCATTTCGCCCGCGGCTTTCTTGGTGAAGGTGATGGCCAGGATCTCGTGCGGCGCGGCACCGCCCAGCAGCGCACGCAGCATGCGCGAGACCAGCATCCAGGTCTTGCCGGCACCAGCGCAGGCCTCCACCGCCACGCTGCGCGCGGGGTCGCAGGCTATGGCGTAGAACGCCTCGCGCGAGACGGGCTGGCCGTTGTGTTCGTAGGCGGCGTTCGTCATCTATGGAGTCCGATGACCGGCGATGCGGAATCGGCCGTTGAAACTGGCGCGGCCAAGGCGAGGAGACACCGAGCAAGGGCCGCCCCGCAGCGAGGGTGTCGTCCCCTTGCCCGCGCAGCGCAGCGCAGCGAGAGCGGGGGGAAGGCGCGCAGCGCCTCAGGGGGGTGTACTGTCATCACCAGAAATCCTTTCGGCACAGGCCGCGCGCTGCGCAGTATTCGCACACCGCACCCTCGCCCAGCGCCGGCATGGGGGCGCCTGCGGCAATCTGTGCAAAGTCGTGCTGGACGCCCTCAATCAGCAGGTCGCGCAGATGCACCACGTCCTCCTGCTCGTGCATGCGCGTCTCGCCCCGCTCGCCCACGTTGACGTAGGCCGCGCGCAGCGTGTCGTGGCTCAGCAGCGCTGCGTAGAAGGCCAGCTGGGTGTCTTCGGCCCCCACCGCAATGCGTTTGCTGGTCACGCTGTCGCTCTCGGTCTTGTAGTCGATGACCAGCACCGTGCGCTCGCCTGTGGTGGACACGCCATCGATCCGGTCGATGGTGCCCACCAGCTGCAGGCTGCCCAGCGGCTGGCTGGCCTTGACCTCTGCCGACCGGAATGCACCGCCCGCCTGCTCGTGCTGCGCAAGCCAGCGCAGGTAGCCATCGCGCACCTGGGGCCAGCCTGCAGAAAAAGGCAGGAAGTCGCCCTCTGCCCCGCCCGCCAGGCCGTGCCTGTGGGTCACGGTGCGCGCCGCGTCGTCAAGCCGCGTGGCGCGGTCGGGCGGCGCGCCGGGGGCATCGTCGCGCAGCTGTTCATGAAAGAGCTGCAGCACCTCGTGCAACCAGTTGCCAAAGTCACGCTTGTCCACTTCGGCCGACAGCTCATCCGATTCGGACAGACCGAGCAGGCGCAACGCAAAGAAGCGGTAGGGGCAGTGCCGCAGGTCGGAATAGGCGGTGGACGACAGGCGCTGCAGGCCCAGCGCGTTACCCCGCGGGGCGGGCCGCGGCGTGGGTGCAGCGACCACATCGCGCTGGTGGCGGCCGTCAGCACCTTCGTGCGCCGCTCCGTCCAGGTGCAGCGCCAGCACCAGCGGGCTGGCCAGCAGAGGCTCGCCGCCCTCATCGCCCGTGCGCCAGAGCACGTCCACGGCGGGGTTGCACAGCGCGCTGTGCCAGGCCGCGCGCTGCGCAGCTTCCTGCGATTCACGCGTGGGCAGCGCCAGCGCGAGCCGCTGCGCCCGGGTCCATTCGCCCGGTGGCTCAGGGGCAGGCTGCAGGCGCTTTTCGTCGCAGCCCGGCAACACCAGCGCCGCAAAAGGCCGAGCCAGCAATTGCGCCAGCGGCAGCACGGTGACCGGTGCGCCGGTCTCGGCGGGTGGAACGAATCGCGCAGCCTCCAGCACTTCGTTCACCCAGCGGGTGAACTCGGGCAACGACATGCGCCGTGTGGCCGCACCCCATCCGTCGAATTCGGCATCCTGGCCGTCCTGCAGGCGCAGGGTACTGAGCACGCGGGCGCCGGCCGCGTCCGCCTCCAGCGATTCCCATTGCCCCGTGGCGCGCAAAAGAGCCCGCAGCGCCACCAGCCAGGGGCCCAGCGCGCGTCCGGCGCGCAAGCCTTCGTGCCATGCCGCAACCTGGGTGACGAGGGTGGCAAGCAGGGGCTTGTCGCCCCAGTCCCGGCTGGCGGCATCCGACCAGCTGGCCACGGCAGACCGCCGAAGCGCCTGCTCCAGCCCTGCCAGCGCATGCGGGTCCATCAGCGGTACATGCTTGAGCCAGTCGAGCACATCGTCGGTACTGGCATCCCACGCGGCCGCCTTGAGAGCTGCCATCAGTTGCGCTGCAGAGCGCGTGGTCGACAGCGTCCAGCCGTTTTCATCGCGCACCGCTACGCCACGGTGGGCCAGGTGCGCACTGATGCGCCGGGTCAGTGCGCGGTCGTTGGCGGCCAGGGCCACGGGCACGCGGCCTGCGGACAGGTGGGCCAGCACGCAAGCGGCTGCGCGCTGGGCTTCGTCCTCGGCATCGTGCGCCGCATGCAGGGCGATTTGGGCCGTGCCGGCCGTGCTGGCCAGATCCCGGGCAAGGGAAAGCGACAGCCCGCGGTCACCCCAGTGGGCCAGCAGCGTGGCAGCCAGCGGGTCGGGCTGGAAACCTTGCAAAACGATCAACGCGTCCACCGTAGCGCGCACGCCGGGGTCCAGGAGCACATCGGTGGCGTAGCGCGAAGCGGCGGCCCACTCCAGCGCAATGCGGGCCACCACGGCTTCGAAGCGCAGGGCAGAGCCATCCTCGGGCCCGGACAACTGCAATCGCGCGCTGGCGGCCCAGGCGTCGCGCTGCTGCGGCGGCACGGCTGCCACCACGCTGGCCAATTGCGCAGCCGCCTCCTGCAGTGGCGCCGCCAGCATGTCGCGCTGGGCTGCCAGCCCGGCCCTGTCGAGCAATGCGCGTGCGGTGAGGGTGTCGCGACCGGTGTCGCCTGCCAGGTCATCGCCCTGCGGCACGAAAGCACCCAGCTGCCGTGCCCAGTTGCGGGTGGTTTCAAAACGGGGGGCAAACCCATCCGGGTGAAGCAGGCCCCAGTAGTGCTGTGCCCACGGCATGAGCTGGGCGTAAGGCACGAGCACTACCGAGCGGGCCGGATGGGCTCCCAGGCGCTGGATCTGTGCTGCCACCTCGCCCAACGTGTCCTCCCACAGGGCCAGCACGCCCGCGCAATGATCGCTTTTCGCTATGACTGTCATAGCGTCGGAGTGCCCGGCCACACCGGTGAACGTAGGATTGGTTTCTGTCACAATGCCCAGACTTTATACGTAGCCCGGGAGCAACCTGCCCGGAAAAGACACAAGGAACCCGCCATGGCCAGCGAACTCATCAAACATCTCTCCGACGCAAGCTTTGAAGCCGACGTGCTCAAGGCCAGCACCCCGGTGCTGGTGGATTACTGGGCTGAATGGTGCGGCCCCTGCAAGATGATCGCCCCCATCCTCGATGAAGTGGCAGGCACCTACCAGGGCAAGCTGCAGATCGCCAAGCTCAACGTGGATGAGAACCGCGAAGTTCCCGCCAAGTTCGGCATCCGCGGTATTCCCACCCTGATGCTGTTCAAGGACGGCCAGCTGGCCGCCACCAAGGTAGGCGCCATGAGCAAGGCCCAGCTGACGGCCTTCATCGACCAGCAACTGGCCTGACCCATCACGACCCCGCAAGCTGCACCGCTGCAGCGGCGGGGTTTTCTTCAAGGGTTGCGCCCCTGTTTGCGGGCCCAAGCGCACTGCAGCCCTGGCTGGCGCAAGCCCCCCGATTTTTCCTGTCATAATTCCCAGCGATCACCGGTCTGCACGCATTGGCAGCCGGGCCGAGATCCCAGGCGCACCAGATCTGCAAACAGCAGCCCCTCTGGTCCCAGCCCCCACCCCCCAAGTTTCTTACCCGCTCCGCCAAGGAGTCACTCCATGCACTTAAACGAACTCAAGGCACTTCACGTGTCTGAAGTCCTGAAGCAGGCCGAAGAACTCGAAATCGAAAACACTGGCCGCATGCGCAAGCAGGAGCTGATGTTTGCCATCATCAAGAAGCGCGCCAAGGCCGGCGAGCAGGTGTTTGCCGATGGCGTGCTGGAAATCCTTCCGGACGGGTTCGGCTTCCTGCGCAGCCCGGACACCAGCTTCACGGCCAGCACGGACGATATCTACATCAGCCCGAGCCAGGTGCGTCGCTTCAATCTGCATACCGGCGACATGATCGAAGGCGAAGTGCGCACGCCCAAGGATGGCGAGCGTTACTTTGCCCTGACCAAGCTCGACAAGGTCAACGACGGCCCGCCCGAGCAGAACAAGCACAAGGTGATGTTCGAAAACCTGACGCCCCTGTTCCCCAAGGAGCAGATGCGCCTGGAGCGCGACGTCAAGAGCGAAGAGAACATCACCGGCCGCATCATCGACATCATCGCGCCCATCGGCCGCGGCCAGCGCGCGCTGATCGTCGCCCCGCCCAAGAGCGGCAAGACGGTGATGATGCAGCACATTGCCCACGCCATCACGGCCAACAACCCCGATGTGCACCTGATGGTGCTGCTGGTGGACGAGCGCCCGGAAGAAGTGACTGAAATGCAGCGCACGGTCAAGGGCGAGATCATCGCCTCCACCTTTGACGAGCCCGCTGCACGCCACGTGCACGTGGCCGAAATGGTGATCGAGCGCGCAAAGCGCCTGGTCGAGCTCAAAAAAGACGTGGTGATCCTGCTGGACTCCATCACCCGCCTGGCACGCGCCTACAACAACGTGGTGCCGTCGAGCGGCAAGGTGCTGTCTGGTGGTGTGGATGCCGCCGCACTGCAGCGCCCCAAGCGCTTCTTTGGCGCAGCGCGCAAGGTCGAAGAAGGCGGCTCGCTCACCATCATCGCCACGGCGCTGGTCGATACCGGCAGCCGCATGGACGAAGTGATTTTTGAAGAATTCAAGGGCACCGGCAACTGCGAAATCCACCTGAACCGCCGCCTGTACGAAAAGCGCGTGTTCCCCGCCATCGAACTCAACAAGAGCGGCACCCGCCGTGAAGAGCTGCTGCTGGCGCCCGAGATCCTGCAAAAGACCCGCATTCTGCGCCAGTTCATGTACAACATGGACGAGATCGAGTCGATGGAGCTCATGATCAAGAACATGAAGGCCACCAAGACCAACGTGGACTTCTTCGACATGATGCGAAGAGGAGGGTGACAACCCCCTGAGGGGCTTCGCGCCTTCCCCCTTCTCTCGAATAGCCTTGCAATTCGGGAAGGGCGACACCGTACGCGCGGCGGGGCGGCCCTTGCGCGGCGGGGCTGGCCAGGGCCACGCCAGTTTGAGCTGTCACGGGCCGTTGCGTGAGTACCCTCGAACTGCATGTGCAATAATAGAGGGCTTTTTCTGCGGAAAGTATGCTGGATGCTCCACGGCGCAAAGGTTGCACCGGGTTCAGCACGGCTCCCGCACTTGACAAGGATTGATCATGAAAGAAGGCATTCACCCCAACTACCGCGAAGTCCTGTTTGTGGACCTCTCCAACGGTTTCAAGTTCGTGACCCGTTCGTGCGTGAACACGAAGGAAATGGAAACCTTCGAAGGCAAGGAATACCCGCTGTTCAAGCTGGACACCTCCTCTGAATCGCACCCCTTCTACACCGGCACGCAAAAGTCGGTGGACAACATGGGTGGCCGCGTGGAGCGCTTCCGCAACCGTTTCGGCAAGACCACAGCCAAGTAATTCGCTGCTGCGCTTGCGCGAAAAAGCAGCCCGGGCCACCGGGCTGCTTTTTTTTCGTCCCGATGGGCGCGCACCGTACGATGCGAGGCAGCCCTCTCGTGCCGTGGGCCCTGCGCCGCACATCGCATTTGCCCTTATTCTCGGTGGCCCTCCCCTGCCACTGGACCCGCGTGAATCCACCCTCGCCCGCCATCGTTACGCAAAGTGCCGTGAGCCCGCTTCCGCGCTGGGCGCTGCTGTTGCTGTGCCTGGCGTATCTGGTCCCGGGTTTCGTGGGCCGCCAGCCCTGGAAAAGCGCCGACATCACTGCCTTCGGCTACATGCTGGAACTGGCTGGTGGTCGCACTGAATGGCTCAGCCCGCTGCTCGGCGGGATGCCGCCCGAAACCGACGGCCTGCTGCCCTACTGGCTGGGCGCTTGGGCATTGCAGGCGTCTGCCGGCTGGCTGGCGCCGGAGATGGCGGCACGCCTGCCCTTTGTGGGCTTGCTCGTCCTCACACTGGTTGCAACCTGGTACGGCGTTTACTACCTGGCGCGCAGCCCTGGCGCGCAGCCAGTGGCGTTTGCGTTTGGTGGCGAAGCCGCACCGGCGGATTACGCAAGGGCCATTGCCGACGGTGCGCTGCTGGCCCTGCTTGCCTGTCTGGGGCTGGCCCAGCTCTCGCATGAAATCACGAGCTATCTGGTGCAACTGGCATGTACTGCGCTGGTGTTCTTTGCGGTGGCCGCGATGCCGTACCGGACGGTGGCACCTGCCATTGCGCTGGTCTTGGGGGGCGTGGGGCTGACACTGGCGGGCGCTCCAACCGTCGCTGCACTGCTGGCCCTTGGCAGCCTGCTCGTTGCAGTCATCGCGCCCGGGCAGGGCACGCGCAAGCGCCAGCTGGCCTGGGCTTTAGCCATCTGTGCCGTGGCGCTGGTTGCTGCGGGCATGGCATGGGGCCTTGACCTGTGGCGCTGGCGCATGGCACTGGCCAGCGGTGGTGGCAAGGAATGGCAAAGCCTGGCAAGACTTTTCCTGTGGTTTGGCTGGCCCGCGTGGCCGCTGGCAATCTGGACGCTGTGGCGCTGGCGCCGGCAGATCGCAAGCCGCCCGGGACATCGCCATCTGCTTTTGCCGCTGTGGTTTTCTGCCGTTTCCGTCGCCGCCACCATCCTCACCCAGCCGTCAGACCGTGCGCTGCTGCTGGGCCTGCCGGCACTGGCAGCGCTGGCCGCCTTTGCACTGCCCACGCTCAGCCGCAGCGTTGGCGCGCTGATCGACTGGTTCACGCTGCTGTTTTTCACCGTATCGGCCCTGGCAATCTGGGTGATCTGGATTGCCATGCAGACCGGCGTGCCGGCCAAGCCGGCCGCCAACGTGGCCAAGCTGGCGCCCGGGTTTGTGTCCGAGTTTTCGTGGCTGGCGTTTGTCACGGCACTGGCCGCCACTGCGGGCTGGTGCGCACTGGTGTGGTGGCGCGCTTCGCGCAGCCGCGCTCCCATCTGGAAAAGCCTGGTTCTGCCCGCTGGCGGAGCCGTGCTGGGCTGGCTGCTGCTGCTGACCCTGTGGCTGCCCCTGCTGGACTACGCCCGCAGCTATGCACCGCAGATGCGTGCCGTCAACGCCGCGCTGGGCGCTGTGCCTGGCTGTGTCCAGACGGTGGGCCTGAGCCGCGCGCAGGTGGCGGCGCTGCAGTACCACGGCCAGCTGTCGCTGCAGCGCGCCGGGCTGCAGGACGAGTGTGACTGGCTGATTGCGGACATTGCCTCCTGGCCGGCGTCGGAGCGCATGGTCAATGCCGCGCTGTGGGAACAGATCGCCACCATTCCGCGCCCCACCGACAAGAACGACCATCTGCTCGTATTTCGCCGCGCAGGGCCTGCGCGCTGATGTCCGAGCGCTCCACCATCACGCGCCATGCCCTCACGGTCCTGGCCGGCCAGCTCGCCGTCATGGCGTTTGGCGTGGCCGACACCATCGTGGCCGGGCGCCACTCTGCCGATTCGCTGGCCGCGCTCTCGGTAGCGTCAGCCATATTCATCAGCGTGTATGTGGCCCTGATGGGCGTGCTGCAGGCCATGCTGCCGATGTGGGCCGAACAGCGCGGCGCAGGACAGCATGCAGCCATGGGGCACTCGCTGCGACAGGCACTCTACGTATGTCTCATCGCCAGTGTGATCGGCATCGCCGCGCTACTGTCGCCCGGCCCGCTGCTGCGCTGGACCGAGGTGCCCCCGGCACTGCAGGTAGAGGTGAAGGCTTATCTGGCCGTGCTGTCACTTGCGCTGCCGCCAGCGCTGCTGTTTCGCGTGTACAGCACGCTCAACCAGGCGCTGGGCCGGCCGCAGCTGGTGATGTGGCTGCAGGTGGGCTCGCTGTTTGTGAAAGTGCCGCTGTCGATATGGTTCACCTTCGGCGGTGGAGGGTTGCCTGCGCAAGGCGTCGTGGGATGCGCCTGGGCCACGCTGGCGGTCAACTGCACCATGCTGGCGCTGGCCCTGCGGCTGCTGCGCACACAGGACATCTACACCCCGCTGCACATATGGAAGCGCATGGAGCCGCCCCACCCACCCACACTGGCCCGACTGTGCCGGCTGGGGCTTCCCGCAGGACTTGCCGTGATGGTGGAGGTGACATCCTTCACGCTGATGGCGCTCTTCGTGGCCCGCCAGGGCACCACGGCGGCGGCAACGCACCAGATAGCAGCCAACCTGGCAGCGGTTTTGTACATGGTGCCACTGTCGCTTGCCATCGCCACCAGCGCCCGGGTGAGTTATTGGCTAGGCGCACGGCAACCTGGCAGGGCCCGCCATGCGGTTTTGACAGGTTTCAGGCTTTCAGCGCTGATGGGAATTGCCCTTTCAGCTATTATTTTTATAGCAAAAGACCACATCGGCGCCATCTACTCCAGCAATGCCGGCGTGGTGGCCATGACCGGTGCCGTACTGGCCTGGGTCGCTGTGTACCACGCGTTCGATGCGCTTCAGACACTGAGCGTGTTTGTGTTGCGCTGCTATGGCATCACTGTTGCGCCGCTGGCGGTGTACTGCCTGCTGCTATGGGGTGCAGGGCTGGGCGGCGGCTACGTGCTGGCCTATGGGGGCTGGGGCCCGTGGGCAAGCCAGGCCCACACGGCAGCGGCCACACCCACGCCATTCTGGGCGGCCAGCGCAGCGGCGCTTGGCGTGACGGCGGTTCTGTTTGTGCTGATGCTCAGGCACGCGCTGGCCCAGCAAAAAGCCCTGCTTTCACCCTAACGCGGTGGCCGCGCGGCCTCGTGCGCAGCGCTGCGCAGCCGGCTTGCCGGAAACGTCACCGAAAACAACGATCCCTTGCCCAGCGTACTGGTGATCTCCAGCGTGGCGCCATGGCGCTGCAGCACATGCTTGACGATGGCCAGCCCCAGGCCCGTTCCGCCGGTTTCGCGCGAGCGGCTGCGGTCCACACGGTAAAAACGCTCGGTCAGCCGCGGGATGTGCTCAGGTGCAATGCCGGGGCCGGTATCCCGCACCGAGAACACGGCCGCGCCGTCAGACGCTGCATGCCACTCCACCGTGATGCTGCCGCCGGCCGGCGTATACCGCACGGCATTGCTGATGAGATTGGAAAGCGCGCTTTGGAGTTCGGCCGAGGATCCGGCCAGCTCACCGGCATCGAGCAGGACCTGTTGCGCCGGGAAGCTGATCTGGTGCGGCTTTTGCTGGCTCTGCGTCACCAGCGCCGACAGCGCGCGGCCCTCCACTTCGCAGCGCTGCAGCAGTGTCTGCACCTGCGTCCACTCGCCCATGCCTGGCAGCGGGCTGCCCTCCAGCCGCGACAGTGTCAGCAGATCCTGCACCACACTTTGCATGCGCTGCGCCTGCTGGGACATCATCCCCAGATAGCGCGACTGCTCTTCGTCGGTGAGCGACAGGGTCTGAAGCGTTTCAACGAAACCGGCCAGCACCGTCAGCGGCGTACGAATCTCGTGCGAGACATTGGCCACAAAATCGCTGCGCATGGCTTCGGCCTGCTCCAGCGCAGTCACATCACGCGACAGCAGGAGCTTGCGGCCATCGCCGTACGGGTGCAGGTGCACCGAGATGCGCACGGGCCGCGAGGGCGTGCTGGCGCGCCCTTCCAGCACCACATCCCCCGTGAACTGCCTGGCAGCGAAATACGCCGTGAAAGCAGGGTCGCGCACCAGGTTGCCCACCGACTGCATCACGTCGCGCTGGGCGTCAAATCCGAAATGGGCTGCAGCAATCTGGTTGCACCACTCGATGCGGCCCTGGGCATCCAGCAGCACCACCCCGTTGGGCGTGGCCTGCATGGCCGCCAGAAATTCTTGCAGCCGCCCTTCGCTGTCGCGCAACTGCACCTCGTTGCGGCGCAGCAAGCGACGCACGCGGTCTGCGGCCTCGCCCCAGATGCCACGCATGACCGGAGCCTCGTCGGGCTCGCCGGTGCGCAGCCAGTTGAGTACGCGTGCACCGCGAGAGAGATCCCAGAAGAACCAGCCCCAGGCCGCCGCGCCTGCGCCGAGCGCAGCACCCCAGGCACCACCCTGCCACCAGCCTAGACCGCCACCAGCCAACTGCCACAGCAAAAAATACGAAAGACGCCAGAGCATGCCGCTTGCGAAGCCTTGTCAGGAAATGCGGGCGCCCCAGTGCGCCCCACTCGGTTGGAGGAGGCGCCCCGCATGGGACGGGCGCCCAGGAAACTACGCCTGCAACTGGACCTGCGGCTGCGCCGTAAGCCGATAGCCCGCACCACGCACCGTCTCCACCATCACGGACGCCGCGCCCAGGGCCTCGCGCAGGCGCTTGACGTGCACGTCCACCGTGCGTTCCTCAATGAACACATGGTCGCCCCACACCTTGTCGAGCAATTGCGAGCGGCTGTGCACGCGCTCCGCATGCTTCATCAGGAAGTGCAACAGCTTGAACTCGGTGGGCCCCACCTTGAGCGGCATCCCCTGAAAGCTCACGCGGTATGTGCCTGCGTCCAGCACCAGCTCGCCAATGGTCACGCTGTCGCTGACCTGCTCGGGCGCGCGGCGGCGCAGCACGGCGCGGATGCGCGCCAGCAGTTCCTGTGTGGAAAAAGGCTTGGTGATGTAGTCGTCCGCGCCGGCATCCAGCCCTGCCACCTTGTCAGGCTCGTCACCGCGGGCCGTCAGCATGAGGATAGGGATGGGCTTGGTGCGGCTGTCGGCCCGCCACTTGCGCGCCAGGCTCAGGCCACTTTGGCCGGGGAGCATCCAGTCGAGCAGGATCACGTCTGGCAGCACGGCGTCCAGCTCGCGCTGCGCCGAGTCGCCGTCTTCTGCCCAGAACGGCTGAAAGCCGTTGTGCCGAAGGTTCACGGCGATCAGTTCGGCAATGGCTGGCTCGTCTTCGACGATCAGGACGCGGGGTAGCTTTCTCATAACGGTACCGGAGCCCTTTCGCTCAGAGAACAGCCGACTCGATCTCGTCGAGCGCCGTGTGGCGCACGTCCTTGCCCTTGACGAGATAGATCACCAGCTCTGCCATGTTCTTGGAATGGTCACCAATGCGCTCGATGGCCTTGGCCAGGAACAGCAGGTCCAGGCTGGGCGAAATGGTGCGTGGGTCTTCCATCATGTACGTGACCAGCTTGCGAACGAACCCGTCGAACTCCTGGTCGATCAGGTCGTCTTCCTTGAGGATGGACACAGCCATCTTGACGTCCAGGCGCGCGAAGGCGTCCAGCGCCTTGCGCAGCAGGCCCGAGGCCAGCTCGGCTGCCACGCGCAGGTCGCTCGATGGCAGCGAGCGCGGGGCCCCGCCCTCGATGATGGAACGCACCATGCGTGCCATCTTGTTGGCCTCGTCGCCCATGCGCTCCAGGTTGGCGGTCGCCTTGGAGAAAGCCAGCAGCAGGCGCAGATCGCGCGCCGTGGGCTGGCGGCGGGCAATGATGGACGACAGCTCGCCATCGATCTCGACCTCCAGGGCATTCACACGGGTTTCGATCGAGGCCACGGTCTCCACGGCCTCAAGGCTGAAGTGTGACAGCGCGTACACGGCCTGGCGAATCTCGGACTCGACCAGCCCGCCCATCTCCATGACGCGGGCAGAAACGCTGTTGAGTTCGCTGTCGAACTGGGACGAAAGGTGTTTGTCGGGCATGGCTTGCGTCTCCTTAGCCGAAACGGCCGGTGATGTAGTCTTCGGTTTCCTTGCGCTCGGGCTTGAAGAAGATCTGCTCGGTGGCGCCGAACTCGATCATCTCGCCGAGGTACATGTAGGCGGTGTAGTCGCTGCAGCGCGCTGCCTGCTGCATGTTGTGCGTCACGATGGCAATCGTGTAGTCGTGCTTGAGCTCGTCGATCAGCTCTTCGATCTTGGCGGTGGACAGCGGGTCCAGCGCCGAGGTGGGCTCGTCGAGCAACAGCACCGACGGCTTGACCGCCACGCTGCGAGCAATGCACAGACGCTGCTGCTGGCCGCCCGACAGGGACAGGCCGCTCTGGTTGAGCTTGTCCTTGACCTCGTTCCAGAGGGCCGCCTTCGACAGCGCCCACTCCACGCGGTCGTCCATCTCGCTCTTGCTCAACGACTCATACAACTTCACGCCAAACGCGATGTTGTCGTAAATCGACATGGGAAACGGCGTGGGTTTCTGGAACACCATGCCAATGCGCGCGCGCAGCAGGTTGATGTCCTGCTTGGGGTCCAGGATGTCCTGGCCGTAGAAGTTGATGGTGCCCTCGGCCCGCTGGCCTGGATACAGGCTGTACATGCGATTGAGCGTGCGCAGCAGGGTGGACTTGCCACAGCCCGAAGGGCCGATGAAGGCAGTCACCTTGTGCTCGGCAATATCAAGGCTCACATTGCGCAGCCCCTGGAACTTGCCGTAGAAAAAACTCAGGTTGCGCAGCTCCAGCGCGTTCTTGCTGGTGGTGGCGGTAGCAGTTGCGTTCATTGTCACGTCCTGGATAGGAATCTGTCGGATCAACGGAATGTTTAGGTCGTCCGCATCAGCTGCGGTTCTTTTCGCGCAGGAATACGCGCGCCACGATGTTCAGAACCAGCACCGAGAGCGTGATCAGCAGGGCCCCACCCCACGCCAGCCGCACCCAGTTTTCATAGGGGCTCAGCGCAAACTGGAAGATCACCACGGGCAGGTTGGCCATGGGCGCGCCCATGTTGGTGCTGAAGAACTGGTTGTTGAGCGCCGTGAACAACAGCGGTGCTGTCTCGCCGCTGATGCGGGCCACCGCAAGCAACAGGCCAGTCATGACCCCGCTGCGCGCTGCACGCAGCGTGACCATGGTCGACACCTTCCAGCGGGGTGCGCCCAGGGCAAAGGCAGCCTCGCGCAGGCTTCCGGGCACCAGGCGCAACATGTTTTCTGTAGTGCGCACGACCACCGGCACGGCAATGAGCGAAAGCGCCAGGCTGCCCGCCCAGCCTGAGAAGTTGCCTACGGTGGCCACGGCGATGGCATACACAAACAGCCCCAGCACGATCGATGGTGCCGACAGCATGATGTCCGTCACAAAGCGCGTGAGCTCTGCCGTGCGGCTCTGGTCACCGTATTCGGCAAGGTACACGCCTGCCAGCACCCCGATGGGCGTGGACACCAGCACAGTGAATCCCACCATCATCAGGCTTCCCACGATGGCATTGGCCAGGCCGCCGCCTTCCGAGCCCGGTGCTGGTGTGGACTGCGTGAACATGTTCCAGTCGAGCGCGGCGATTCCGTTGGTCAGAAGCACGCTCAGGATCCACAGCAGCACGAAAAGACCGAGCACCATGGCGCCAAGCGAGAGCGTCAGGCCCACGGCATTGGAGCGCCTGCGCTTGTTGTAGAGATCTTGGTTGAATTGCATGGGAACTGATCTCAAGCGGTTTTGATCATGGAAATCGCCATCACAGGCCCTTGGCCTTTTCTGCCCGCAGCATCAGGATCTTGGCGGCCGACAGCACCACGAACGTGATCACGAAAAGCAGGAAGCCCAGAGCGAACAGCGTGGACAGGTGGAAGTCCGCGGCCTCACCGAACTCGTTGGCCAGCGTAGAAGCAATCGAAGTACCCGGGGAGAACAGCGAGGTGGGCATGCGGTTGGCGTTGCCGATCACAAAGGTGACCGCCATCGTTTCGCCCAACGCCCGACCCAGACCCAGCATGATTCCGCCAATGACACCCTTTTGCGTGTAAGGCAGCACCACGCGGCGCACAACCTCCCAGGTGGTGCAGCCAAGCCCATAGGCGGACTCGCGCAGGATCGGGGGAACAATCTCAAACACATCCCGCATGACCGCAGCCACAAACGGAAGCACCATGAACGCAAGCACAATGCCCGCGGCCAGAATGCCAAAACCGTTGGTGCTGCCGCCAAAGAGGAAACCAACCAGCGGCATCGACCCGAGCAGCTTCTGCACGGGCATCTGGAAGTAGTCAGCAAACAGCGGGGCAAAGACGAACAGCCCGAACATCCCGTAGATGATCGAGGGCACCGCAGCCAGCAGCTCCACCGCCGTACCCAGCGGCCTGCGCAGCCACACCGGGCAGGTCTCCGTCAGGAAAAGAGCGATGCCAAAAGCCAGGGGAACAGCAATCACCAGTGCGATGCCGGCGCTCGCCAGCGTGCCCACGATGGCAATCGCCGCACCGAACTCTTCATTAATGATGTCCCACTCCACCCGCCAGATGAACTGGACGCCGAACTTGTGGAAGGCCGGCCAGGCATAGACAAACAGCGACACGATGATGGCCAGCAGCGCCACCAGCACCAGCAAGGACAGTGATTGCGTCAGCCTGTGGAAAAAGATGTCCTGCAGGCGCTGGCGCCGTGCAATGGACACCATGCTCTTGGTCGGTGCGTCTGCCGTGCGGGCAGGCGCGGATTGCGCACTCATGGTGGTTCCCACGCTCATGTTGACTCCCATCTGGCTTCTGGACAGCCCACAAACCAGCACCCTTCAGCCGTGTTCCGGCCGAGGGTGCATTTTGGGGCCATTGCCTTACTTCTTGATCTGCGACCAGACCTTGGACCGGATTTCGGCAGTCAGAGCGTCGGGCAGTGGCACGTAATCCAGCTCGGCAGCCATGGCCTTGCCGTTCTTGAAGGCCCAGTCAAAAAACTTCAGCACTTCGGCAGACTGCGCCTTGTCGGCCGGGTCCTTGTACATGAGGATGAAGGACGCGGTGCTTACGGGCCAGCTGTTGGCACCCTTGGCGTTCACCATCGAAATGCCCATGCCAGGCACACTGAACCAGTCTGCATTGGCAGCGGCGGCAGCAAAGGTTGTGTCGTCAGGGCTCACAAACTTGCCGTCGGCGTTTTGCAGCTGCAGGAAGTTCATGTTGTTCTTCTTGACGTAGGCGTACTCAACATAGCCGATGGCACCTTTCACGCGGGTCACGTTGGCGGCCACGCCTTCGTTGCCCTTGCCGCCCACGGATGAGGCAGCAGGCCACTTGACGGCGGCACCCTTGCCCACCGTGTCCGCCCATTCCTTGCTGACGGCAGCGAGGTAGTCGGTCCAGTTGAAGGTGGTGCCGGAACCGTCAGCGCGGTGCACCACGGTGATGTTCTGGTTGGGCAGGGTTTTGCCGGGGTTCAGGGCAGCCAGCTTGGGGTCGTTCCACTTGCTGATCTTGCCGAGGAACATCTCGGCCAGTACGGTTCCGTTCACCCGCAGCTCGCCCGGCTTGAAACCTTCCAGGTTGATCACCGGCACGGTGCCGCCAATGATTGCCGGGAACTGGACCATGCCGTCCTTTTCCAGATCCGCACCGGAAACAGGCGCATCGGTAGCACCAAACGCCACAGTCTTGGCGCGGATCTGGCGAATGCCACCCGACGAGCCAATCGACTGGTAGTTAAGGCCAGTGCCCGTTTCCTTCTTGTAGGCTTCAGCCCACTTGGCGTACATCGGGAAAGGGAAGGTAGCGCCGGCGCCCGTGATGTCTGCGGCGAAAGCACCGCCAACAGCCACGGTGGCCAGGACGATAGCGACGGTTTTGAGGAATGTGCGTTTCATGATTTACCTTTGACGAGGGTGGACCGGAACAACACGAACTCTAGGGCGCATTCGTGACAGTTCGGTGACACATAACCACCCCATGGGCACTTGGGTCGCAGATCCGTCATTCACGATAACGTCACAAAAAATTCATGCAAATCGCACACACTGGCCCGGCGAGCTCGCTCCATCAAGCTGAGCGGCGCCAGTCACCCGTGCCAGCCACGGTACGATGCCGCTTCGCTCCCCCCAAAAAACACCCTCATGCAAAACGGCACACGCCTCGCCGCAGTCGACCTGGGCTCCAACAGTTTTCGCCTGGAAATCGGTCGGTATGAATTCGGCCACATCCAGCGCGTCGAGTACCTCAAGGAAACCGTGCGCCAGGGTAACGGCCTCGACGAAAACCGCAATCTCACCCAGGAAGCCATGGAGCGCGGCTGGGCCTGCCTGGCCCGATTCGGCGAACGTCTGGCCGGATTTCCCAGAACGCAGGTGCGCGCGGTGGCAACGCAGACGCTGCGCGAAGCTCGCAACCGCGAAGAATTCCTGTCACGGGGCAGCCAGATGCTGGGCTACCCGATTGACGTGATCTCGGGCCTGGAGGAAGCACGGCTGATTTACCAGGGCGTGGCGCGGCTTCTTGCGCAATCCGACGAGCGCCGACTGGTGGTGGACATCGGCGGGCGATCCACCGAACTGATCGTGGGCCAGCAGTTCACGCCCCACGCCGTGGCATCGTTCCGGGTGGGCAGCGTTGCGTGGTCGCAGCGTTACTTTGCACACGGAGAATTCACCCCGGGTGCCTTTGCCGCCGCAGAAATTGCCGCGAAGGCGGTACTGGACGAAGCGGTAGAGACGTTCCACCCCGGGGCGTGGGAAGTGGCTTACGGCTCTTCTGGCACTGCGGGCGCCGTGGGCGAAGTGCTTGCCGTCGCAGGTCAAGCGCCTCCCGGAGTCATCACCCGCAGCGGAATTGACTGGTTGCATGACCGCCTGCTGCGTGCAGGCTCGGCAGACCGGTTGCGCATGGACGGACTCAAGGACGACCGAAGGGCCGTCATTGGTGGCGGCATCAGTGTGCTGCGCGCAGTATTCGACCTGCTGGAGATTGACGAAATGCAGGTGGCCCAGGGAGCGCTGCGCCAGGGTGCGCTTTACGACCTGCTGGATCGCGAGCAGCCAGGTACCGATCTGCGCTCTGCCACCGTGCAGGGGTTGATGGAACGGTTTGGCGTGGATTCCGAGCATGCCCAGCGCGTGGCGGCCACTGCCCTGAACCTGTTCGAGCAGGCGCGAGGGCCCGATAGCGCGCGCGCTGCACTCAAGCTGCAGTGGGCGGCGCGACTGCATGAAATCGGTTGCCGCATTTCTCACAGCGACTATCACCGTCACGGCGCCTACATCCTGGACAACACCGATGCGGCGGGATTTGCGGTGCCCGAACTGCACCGGCTGGGCGTGCTGGTGCTCGGTCAGCGCGGCAAGGTGCGCAAGCTCGACGCGGACCTGACCGACCCTGTTTTCACGCTGCAGTTGCTCTGCCTGCGTGTGGCAGTGGCGCTGTGCCATGCTCGTCGCACGCCTGACACCCAGGGGCTGACCTTGCGGCGCGACGGCATGGGCTTTCGCCTCCAGGCACGCCCCGGCTGGGCCTTGGCCTACCCACAGTCAGCCCATCTGCTGCGTGAGGAAGTGGTGGCCTGGCAAAAAACCCCGTGGGAGCTGGCGGTTGACCTGGGCTAGGCGCATCTACTAAACTGTATATACCGTTTATACAGTTCCAGGAGAGCGACATGACCAAGTCAACCGCAGTGATTGCACCCAGCACCTTGCCCGCAGCGGCGCCTGCACCCGCTCCCGCCGTAAAGGCTGCCGTGAAGAAGCGTGCCGCTGCCGCAAATCGGCCTGAGGGCGCGCCCAAGACGACGCCTGTGACCCAGCCTGTTGCCAGCAAATCGCCCCCCAAGGCCAAAGCCCCCGCTTCCGCGAAGAAGCCAGCTGCGCAGCCCGCCGCCACCGGCAAGGACGCCAAACCCCGCAAGCCCAAGCTGGTGCGCGACAGCTTCACGTTCCCCAAGGACGAGTACGCAGTCATTGAAGCCCTGAAGGAGCGTCTTGCCAGCCTGGGACAACCGGTCAAGAAAAGTGAATTGCTGCGTGCCGGGCTCAAGGTGCTGGCGGCCATGACCGACGCCGGGCTGAAAGCCTCCCTTCAGGCAGTGCCGTCCCTCAAGACCGGGCGCCCTAAGGCAGAGGTGCCTGACGCTCCTGCACAAGTGCCGACGCGCAAGGCCATTACCAAGGCACGTGGCAAATAGCCCGAGGCAGACGTTAGCCTGAACCGCAGTTGCGGGGCGAGCGGTGCACCGCAGTCAAAGAAACTCAGGCGACTGCACCACCATCAGTACCGTCTGGCTTTGGTCCTGCCTCTCCCTGCGGCGAAGCCACCACACGGCGCCCTTGCGGATGGCACAGGCAGGCTCGGGCAGACCTAGCAGTTGCGCGACCGTCTGCCCCAGCACGGGCTGGTGTCCCACGACCAAGACAGCACCCTTGGCGCGCGGCCACTGGGCAAGACCCAACAGGTCATCCGCACTGCCACCGGGCAGCAGTTCGGACCGGAGCTTGAATTTGCGTTCCAGGGCAGCTGCGGTCTGTTCGGTTCGTCGGGCCGGACTGGCAAGGACGCGAAGCCCCTCAGGCAATTGGCGGTCCAACCACGCAGCCATTCGCGCAGCCTGCTTTTCGCCGCGCGCCGTCAATGCGCGGGCCAGGTCATCCTGACCTTCTGCCGCGTCTTCGGCTTCGGCATGCCGCCACAGGATGAGGTCCATCATCCCCTGCCCGAACTGGCGCCCGGCGCCGTATTGGCGGGCCCGTAGCGGACCATCAAGGCGTTTTGGGCTCCCAGACCGCTGCCAGGACGGGGGGCGCGATCGTAGCTGCCGAAAGCGTTCAGCGTCCAGGCATCCCGGTCGTCGTGCAGATAGGCCACCAGGCATTCATCCACGATCTGCTGGCGCAAAACCGGATCGTCCACGGGCCACGCCAGTTCGATGCGCCGCATCATGTTGCGGTTCATCCAGTCAGCGCTGGAAAGGTAGAGGTCTTCCTGATCGGCCACACGAAAGTAGAAAACGCGGGTGTGCTCCAGGAACCTCCCGATGACCGAACGCACACGGATGTTGTCCGTAACGCCTGGCACCTGCGCTGGAAGCATGCATGCACCGCGCACGATGAGGTCAATACGGGCTCCCCGCTGGCCCGCCAGGATCAGCGCGCGCATCAGCGCCTCATCGGTGAGGGCATTCATCTTGGCAACGATGCGCGCGTCCTGCCCGGCCTGCGCGGCCAGCCCTACCTGCTCGATCTTCTCCAGCATCCGCCGGTGCAGATGAAATGGCGCCAGCATCAGCTTGCGCAGCTTGGGAGGGCGATTCTGACTGGCCAGATGGTTGAACACCCCGTCCATGTCGGCAGTCGTCGCCTCGTCCGCCGTGAGATAGCTGAGGTCGGTGTACAGACGGGCGGTGCGGACGTTGTAGTTGCCCGTCGACAGATGACCATATCGCCGGAGCTTGCGCCCCTCGCGCCGCGTGACCAGCAGCATCTTGGCGTGCGTCTTGAGCCCGACCACGCCGTAGACCACCTGGGCGCCCACGGATTCCAGCGCCTCAGCCCAGTTGATGTTCGCCTCTTCGTCAAAGCGCGCCTTGAGCTCGACCACGGCCATCACCTCCTTGCCGCGCCGCACAGCCTCGGTCAGAAGCTCCATGAGCTTGGAATCGGCACCGGTACGGTAGATGGTCTGCTTGATCACCAGTACGTCAGGGTCGTTCACGGCCTCCTGCAAAAAGGCCAGCAGCCCGTCAAAACTCTCAAACGGCTGGTGGATCAGGACGTCGCGCTGGCGCAGCTGCTCCATGATCGGCGCGCCTGGCTGCAGCTGTCGAGGCCACGCGGCTGCCCATGCAGGAAACAGCAATGCGGGATCGTTGACCAGGTCCACCAGCTGCGTCAGTCGCACCAGGTTCACCGGCCCTGGAACGCGGTACAGCGCTGCCAGCGGCAGCTGGAACTGCGTGAGCAGAAAGTCGTACAGAAACGGCGAGCAGCCCGAGGACACTTCCAGGCGCACCGCCTGGCCGTAGTGGCGGTGCTGCAGGCCCTGCCGCAAGGCAGTGCGCAAGTTGCGCACATCTTCCTCATCCAGGGCCAGATCGGAATGCCGGGTAACGCGAAATTGCGAAAACTCCACCACCTCGCGCCCGGGGAAGAGCTCATCGAGATGGGCGCGCACGATGCTGGAGAGGCTCACAAACAGCGCGCCGTGTGGAGCTACCCGGGCGGGCAAGCGCATGAGGCGCGGCAGGGCCCGGGGAACCTTCACGATCGCGATCTCGTTCTCGCGGCCGAACGCGTCGTGGCCGCGAAGCCGCACGATGAAATTGAGCGATTTGTTGGCCACCTGCGGAAACGGGTGGGCAGGATCGAGTCCGACCGGGATCAGCAAGGGCCGGACATCGCTGGCGAAGTACTCCCGCACCCATTTCTTCTGCGCGGGCGTTCTTTCGTTGTGGCCCAGGATGCGTATGCCCTGCCGGGCAAATGCCGGAACCAGGCGGTCGTTGTAGAGCGCGTACTGGCGCTTGACCAGCGAGTGCACCTGGGCGGCCAGGGTCTGGAACGATTCGGTGGAATACACCCCTTTGGTCTCGCCCTTCACGGCGGCGGTCAGGTGCGGCGCAGCCCGGACTTCAAAGAACTCATCCAGATTGGACGACACGATGCACAGATAGCGCAGCCGCTCCAGAAGCGGAACATCGTCACGGCAGGCCAAGTCGAAAACACGCTCGTTGAACGCCAGAATGCTCTGGTCACGGTCCAGAAATGCCAACTCTGGCACGGTACCAGACCGGCGTTCGGGCAGCAGAGGGGCCATGAGGGTCCCACCGGGCTGCGCGCCGGTGCGCCCGGGCACTTCACCCCCGGCCTTTGACTGGGAAACAGGCACGGCGTCTTCAGGAAAAGGCAGCATGGATACGTGGCCGGAGCGGAACGCCAAATCACCAGTATCAGCCCGTCACATGACACTCATGTGACAGTCCGATGTCCAACGTGAGGGGCTCACCTGCCCAGGAAGTGCCTGCGGTAGCGCGGGTGGAGGTCGGCGAGGCGCATCAGCATGGGCAGGTCCGCCGTATTGAAGTCGGGATCCCAGGCGGGCGCACCCAGAACCCGTGCGCCAAGGCGCAGGTAACCCTTGATCAAGGCCGGTGGCTCGACCACGGCGTGGCCGTCGAGCAGATCCACGGGCAGGGGAAGCCGGGGCAGCACGTGGAAATCGATGGGGGCAAGATGGGTCTTGCGCACCTGGTGCCAAATGCTGGCAGCGGCATCGCCACTGGGAATGCCGTTGTGCACCATCGGGATGCTGGCGCAGCCGATCATGGTGTCGAGCTCGTTGCGGACCATGAAGTCAGCCAGCGCACTCCACAGCGCCATGATCACGCCGCCATGCCGATGGTCGGCATGCACGCAGCTTCGGCCAAGCTCCACCATGCGCGGGCGCAGCGTGCGCAGGCGTGTCAGGTCAAACTCGGTGTCGCTGTACGTGCCGCCCACCCGGCGGGCCTGTGCAGGAGTGAGCACGCGGTAAGTCCCAATGACTTGCCGAGTCAGTGCGTCCCGAACCAGAAGGTGCTCGCAGTAGTCGTCAAACAGGTCTATGTCGTGACCAGCGATAGGGGTCGTCAATCGAGCGCCCATCTCTGTCGCGAACACCTGAAACCGCAACCGTTGCGCCTGGCGGACTTCGTCCTGGTGCCGGGCCCAGCTCACCTCGACAGGGCTTTTTTGCAGCGCCTGAAGGCTGATTCCGTTCCGGCTTGCCGGGACGAGTCCATTGCCCGTCGGGGCTGCGTTGGGGGCGCCCGGAGGCGCGTTCAGCATCAGGTTGGATACATCGGTCATGGTGCGCAGGCTCCCTCGTTCTTTCTGCAAACCCGGCTGGACCCCAGCCGGGCGGGAACCGTGGCTCCCGGCAGCAAGTCTGAAGGCGGGCCATGACGTACCCGTGTCGGAGAGATGTCAGATCCGTGAACGCGAAACCTGCCGCGGACAAGCGCAGAAGGTGGTAGAAGTGAGGTTGGGGCCCAGGTCAGGGCCGGATCAGGCCAGGCACCAAAGCCCCGAAGCCCGGTCAGTGGCCCCCACAAGACCTTCGCACCCGCGTACAGCGATGCAGGCCACTGTCCAGGCGCCTCAGGGACCGACCCGCTGTCTAAAGACCGGAAGGCGCCACTGCTTGAGGGAGCAGCCCGCCAGGAAATCAGCCCGCACGGGCGGCGTCCGCCAACCGCTGGGCGCAGGCACTGGCCTGCAAGGCATCGCGCGCCTCCACCATGACGCGCAGGAGCGGCTCTGTACCGCTGGCCCGGATCAGCACGCGGCCGGTGCCTGCGAGTTCCGTCTCCACCGCCTGCGTGGCTTCGGCCAGGAGTCGATTCGCTTTCCAGTCCTGCCCCACGGCCAGGCGCACATTCAGAAGCACCTGAGGGTAGAGCGATACGTCCGCCAGGAGCTGCGCAAGTGTGCTTGCGCTGCGCACGCACGCCTGCAGCACCTGCAGGGCACTGATGAGGCCATCGCCCGTGGTGTGGCGGTCCAGGGCCAGCAGATGACCCGATCCCTCACCCCCCAGCACCCACTGGTGGCGCACCAGCTCCTCCAGCACGTAGCGATCGCCAACCTTGGCGCGCACAAATTTGACCCCCTTGGCCTGCAGCGCCACCTCGATGGCCATGTTGGTCATCAGCGTGCCGACCACGCCGGGCACATGTTCGTCGCGCCCCATGCGGTCCATGGCCATCAGATAGAGCAGTTCGTCGCCGTTGTAGAGCCGCCCGGCGGAATCCACAATCTGCAGGCGGTCTGCGTCGCCATCCAGTGCCACGCCGAAGTCCGCGTGGTTTGCGCGCACGGCACGCACCAGCGCATCGGGATGCGTGGCACCGACCTGGTGGTTGATGTTGACGCCATCGGGCGAGCAACCAATGGACAACACCTCTGCCCCCAGTTCGTGAAACACCTTGGGGGCCACCTGGTACGCCGCGCCGTGCGCAGCATCCACCACGATCTTGACCCCGCGCAGGGTCAGATCCTGCGGGAAGGTGCTCTTGCAAAACTCGATGTAGCGGCCAGCCGCATCTTCCAGGCGCCGGGCCTTGCCGAGCCCCGCAGATTCCACCCACACGGGGGGCTCGGCCAGGGCGGCTTCCACATCCAGCTCCCACGTATCAGGCAGCTTGGTGCCCTGGGCGCTGAAGAACTTGATGCCGTTATCGGGGTACGCGTTGTGGCTTGCGCTGATGACGACGCCGAGGCTCGCGCGCTGTGCCCTCGTCAGATAGGCCACGCCGGGCGTTGGCAAGGGTCCCAGCAGGACCACGTCAACCCCGGCCGAGTTAAAGCCCGACTCCAGGGCGCTCTCCAGCATGTAGCCCGAAATCCGGGTGTCCTTTCCGATCAGCACGGTGGGCCGCTCTTCGGTGCGGCGCAGTACCCGGCCCACCGCATGGGCCAGGCGCAGCACGAAGTCGGGTGTGATGGGCGGCTGGCCCACGGTGCCCCGGATGCCGTCGGTACCAAAGTATTGGCGCTGTGTCATGTCTGTTGTCCCCCTCAGTCGATTCTCGGTTCTTGTCTGGTTTTATCTGCAGTGCTGCGCACCCTGCCACTCACGCGCTTTGCATCGCCTTCAGAACGGCAAGCGCAGCCACGGTGTCGCGCGCGTCGTGTACGCGCACCACGGAAGCGCCCTGCTCCACCGCCAGCATCGCGGCGGCAATGCTGGGCACCATGCGCTCGTCCACGGGCCGATCCGTCACTGCGCCGAGAGATGACTTGCGCGACCAGCCAGCGAGCAACGGGAACCCGGCCGCCAGCAATGCGCGCTGGTGCTTGAGCAAGGCGAAGTTCTGCGCCACGGTTTTGCCAAACCCGATACCCGGGTCCAGCATGATTTGGGTCTTTTTGGCCCCCAGCGCAATCACTGATTGGGCTGATAGCTCTAGAAATGATAGCACCTGAGCCACCACATCTCCCTCCATCGGTGCTACCTGCATGGTCTGTGGATCCCGGTGCATGTGCATCAGGCAAACCCCGCAGCCGGGGTATGAAGCGACCACCTCGGCAGCACCGGGCTGCCGCAGCGCCCAGATGTCGTTGATGATGTCTGCCCCCAGGTCCAGCACTGCACGCATGACTTGTGGTTTGTAGGTATCCACCGAAACGGGTACGCCAAGCGTAACGGCATGCCGCACTACCGGCAGTACCCGTGCCAGCTCTTCCTCCAGCGGCACAGGAGGACTGCCCGGGCGGGTGGACTCGCCGCCGATATCGAGAATGTGGGCGCCCTCGCTCAGCAGTTGTTCGCAATGCTGCAGGGCGGAAGCGGTCGTCGCGTGCCGGCCACCATCCGAAAACGAATCCGGGGTGATGTTGACGATACCCATCACCTTGGGCTCATCGAGACTGATTTGAAAGCGGGACGTTTGCCAGAACATGGAGTGAAAGCTGAATGGAGGGCCGTCGCAGCAGGCATGACACCGTGCAGGCGCTACATTCCCGACGGCCCGGGAAATCCTGATTGTCTGCCCTTGGATGCCGCACAACGAAAAAACGGGGCACAGGGCCCCGTCCAGACGGATTGACCAACAAGCCGGAAACGTGTGGTGCCCGGCCCAGCGGGAGTCAGCCAACCCGTTCGGGGCTGGGCGGCAGCTACGGTCTTCAGGCTGCTGTGGGAGCGGTTTCAGCAGCAACAGCGGGCGTGCCGCCGCTGGAGTTGTCGCCACCGGACGGAGGCGTGCGCGGTGTCCAGTCCTTGGGTGGGCGTGGCTCCTTGCCCGCCATGATGTCGTCCAACTGCTCGGTATCGATGGTTTCCCATTCGAGCAGGGCCTTGGCCATGGCGTGCATCTTGTCGCTGTTCTCTTCGATCAGGCGACGGGCCAGGTTGTACTGCTCGTCAATGATGCGGCGCACTTCCATGTCCACCTTCTCCATGGTCTGCTCGCTCATGGTGGTGGTCTTGGTCACCGAACGACCGAGGAACACTTCGCCTTCGTTTTCGGCGTACACCATCGGGCCCAGTGCATCGGTCATGCCGTAGCGGGTGACCATGTCGCGGGCAATGTGCGTGGCGCGCTCAAAATCGTTGCTGGCCCCGGTGGTCATCTGGTTCATGAACACCTCTTCCGCAATACGCCCACCGAACAGCATGCTGATCTGGTTGAGCATGTATTCGCGGTCGTAGCTGTAGCGGTCTTGCGCCGGCAGGCTCATCGTCACACCCAGGGCGCGGCCACGGGGGATGATGGTGACCTTGTGCACGGGGTCGCACTTGGGCAGCAGCTTGCCGATCAATGCGTGGCCTGACTCGTGGTACGCCGTATTGCGGCGCTCTTCCTCGGGCATCACCATGCTCTTGCGTTCAGGGCCCATGAGGATCTTGTCCTTGGCCTTTTCGAAGTCCTGCATCTCCACCGTGCGCGCATTGCGGCGTGCGGCCATCAGGGCAGCTTCGTTGCACAGGTTGGCCAGATCAGCACCACTCATGCCGGGGGTACCACGGGCGATGATGCTCGGGGCCACATCCTGGCCGATCGGGATCTTGCGCATGTGCACGTTCAGGATCTGCTCGCGGCCGCGAATGTCGGGCAGCGTCACGTAAACCTGGCGGTCAAAACGGCCAGGGCGCAGCAATGCGGCGTCCAGAATGTCGGGGCGGTTGGTCGCAGCCACCACGATCACGCCAAGATTGGTTTCAAAACCATCCATCTCCACCAGCATCTGGTTGAGGGTCTGCTCGCGCTCGTCATTGCCGCCGCCCAGACCGGCGCCGCGCTGGCGGCCGACGGCGTCGATTTCGTCAATGAAGATGATGCAGGGGGCGTTCTTCTTGGCGTTGTCGAACATGTCGCGCACACGGGCTGCACCCACGCCGACGAACATTTCCACAAAGTCGGAGCCCGAGATGCTGAAGAACGGCACCTTGGCTTCGCCAGCGATGGACTTGGCCAGAAGGGTTTTACCGGTACCGGGAGGGCCCACCAGAAGCAGACCACGGGGGATACGGCCCCCGAGCTTCTGGAACTTCTGCGGGTCCTTCAGGAAGTCAACCACCTCCTTGACCTCTTCCTTGGCCTCGTCACAGCCGGCCACGTCCGCAAACGTCACCTGGTTGGTGTTCTCGTCCAGCATGCGCGCCTTGCTCTTGCCGAAGCTGAACGCACCGCCCTTGCCGCCGCCCTGCATCTGGCGCATGAAGTACACCCACACGCCGATCAGCAGCAGCATGGGGCCCCAACTGACCAGCAGGGTCATCAGGAGCGAGCCTTCTTCGCGGGGCTTCACGTCAAACTTGACGTTGTTGTTGATCAGGTCGCCCACAAGGCCACGGTCGAGGTAGGTGGCCGTCGTGCGGATCTTGCGGTCATCATTGGTGACCGCAACGATTTCAGTGCCGCCCTGGCCTTCCTGAATGGTCGCGCTCTTGATGCGGTTGCTGCGGACTTCCTCCAGGAACTCCGAATAGCCGACGTGGCCTGCGCTGGCTCCGGCACGGGTGTCAAACTGTTTGAACACCGTGAACAGCACCATGGCAATGACCAGCCACACGGCAATTTTTGAAAACCACTGATTGTTCAAGCGGAGCTCCAGTTGCGGAAAACAGAAAACGGACACGCTGCCGTCATGGCAGGCATGTGCGGGCCATTTTAGGACTTTCAAGCACAGCGGCCATCGCTATTCCCCCGCGAGGCCATGGAAACAGCGCGGGCATTGCCGCGTTGGGTCACGAACTTCACGTCCGCATTGACTTTCATCAAGCACCGCCATGTCACGCACGGGGCTTCAGGCCCATGCCCACCAGGAAGGTCTCGGACGATTTGTCCCGCGAGGCCTTGGGCTTGACGGGCTTGACCACCTTGAACGTCTGCTTGAACAGCGTCACGAGGTCGCTGTAGCCGCTGCCGTGAAACAGCTTGACCACCAGCGCGCCGTCGGGTTTGAGATGCGTGCAGGCGAACTCCACGGCAAGTTCGACAAGATGGGAGATACGCGCCGCATCGGCAGACTCGATGCCCGAGAGATTGGGCGCCATGTCCGACACCACCACATCCACCACCCGGCCGGCCAGGGCCGTCTCCAGTCGCCCCAGCACCTCGGCTTCGCGGAAATCCCCGTTGAGATAGGTCACGCCTTCAATGGGCTCCATGGGTAGCAGGTCCAGCGCAAAAATGGCGCCGTTGAGCTGCCCTGCCGCCGCGCCGGTCGGAGAAAGGCGCCGCCGAAGGTACTGGCTCCATGCGCCGGGCGTCGAGCCCAGGTCGACCACGGTGTACCCGGGCCTGATCAGCCCAAGCTGCTCATCGATTTCCTTGAGCTTGTACGCTGCGCGGGCGCGGTAACCCTCCTTTTGCGCCAGCTTGACGTAGGTGTCATTGACGTGGTCGTTCAGCCATGCCTTGTTGACCTTCTTGCTCTGGGTTTTGACTTTCATACAGGTATTGTCGCCGGGGGCGCGATGTGACCTCTTCAGGACCTGGCGCACGACGCATGGGCCGCCGGAAGCCGTGCGGCAGGCCGCAGCGATAATACGGCCCATGCCCCAAATACAACTGACTCCCGCAGAGCGCCGGGAACAACGTGCCAACGCCCACCATCTGGACCCTGTCGTCCTTGTCGGCGGTGACGGCCTGACCGCTGCGGTCAAAAAAGAAATCGATGCCGCCCTCAATGCCCACGGCCTGATCAAGGTCCGCGTTTTCGGCGATGACCGTGCTGCCCGTGAACTGATGTACCAGGAACTGGCTGCCGAGCTGAACGCCGCGCCCATCCAGCACATCGGCAAGCTGCTGGTGTTCTGGCGCCCCATCCCGGCAAAGGAGCGCACCGTTGATGACGACCGCATGCCAGGGCCTCGCGATGTGAAGGTGCTGAAGTTCAGCAAGCGCGGCGGCCAGCGCCCCGAAATCAAGCAGTTGCGTGTTCTGGGCAACCAGCGGCTCACGTCGGGCGGGCAAATCAAGCGCGCCAAGCCCAAGCAAAAATCGATCAAGAAGCGCCAGGCGGACTGATGAGTGCCACGGCCCCGGCAGCCGCTGCCAGCACGCCCCGCACCATCCTGTGCATGAAATGGGGCACCAAGTACGGCCCCGAATACGTCAACCGGCTCTATGCCATGGTGCGCAGGCACCTCAGCGGCGACTTCCGGTTTGTATGCCTCACGGATGACAGCAAGGGCATCCGCGGCGAGGTGCAATGCCTGCCCATTCCTGCCCTGGATCTGCCCGCTGGCCTCCCCGAACGGGGCTGGACCAAGCTGGCGACGTTCAGCAAGGACCTGCATGGGCTGCGGGGGACTGCGCTGTTTCTCGATGTGGATGTGGTGGTGACGGGAAGCCTCGACGAATTCTTCACGCGCCCCGGCGAATTTCTCATCATCCACGACTACAAGCGTCCGTGGCGCATCACCGGCAACTCATCGGTGTACCGGTTCGAGCTGGGCGCGCACCCCGACGTGCTGGAATACTTTCGTGCGAATTTCGGCGAGATCCGCCAGAAATTCCGCAACGAGCAAGCCTATCTTTCAGACTTCCTGCACCGGCAGGGCAAGCTGCAGTACTGGCCCAAGGCCTGGTGCCCCAGCTTCAAATACCACGGCATTCCCGCCTGGCCCACCAACTACTGGCGCACACCTGAGGTGCCGCATGGCGCCCGCATCGTGATCTTTCACGGGGAATGCAATCCACCGGACGCCTTGGCAGGCCGGCGCAACCGCAGGTTTCGCTTCATCCGCCCTGCCCTGTGGGTGGGCGAGCACTGGCGCGAATAGACTAGGCGCAGGGCTGTGCAGCCCTGCCCCAAGCTGCACTGGCAGCAGCATGCTCCCCTGGCTGCAACTGCGAGGGGAGCACGAACACAAGGCCCCTAAGAGGTCGACGGCTCTGCTGACGAGGCAACCGGCCGCAGCGTGCACCAGAGCACGGCCACCGCACAGCACCACTGCACCGCGTACATGACGGTTCCAACGCTGTGCCACAGCCGCAAATCCTGCCGCGCCACGATGCGCGGGGCGACCCCGAACTGCGTGAGCAGCGCCAGCAGCAACCCACCCAGGATGAAGACCATGGCAGCCTGCGCCCAGGCGTGCTGCACGGTGGCATGCCTTGCCTTGGACAGCAGCAAGAGGACGAGACAACACGCCACGGTCACCCAGGTCTGTGCCGCAAACAGCTTCGCAGCCATGTAGCCCGCCATCGTCGGGGATGGCAGATGGGCGAAGAGCATGGGCACAACGAGAAAGCCGATGGTCGAGAGGCTCCCCCACCACAGAGCGGCAGCGATTGCAGGCAGGCGGTCAACCATAGAGGGCAGGCTCGTGTGGCAAATGGTGCCGCATCACTGGTAGCTGACAGCCACCACCTCATAGCGGCGGATGCCGCCTGGCGCCTGCACTTCGGCCGTATCGCCTTCTTCCTTGCCGATGAGCGCGCGTGCGATGGGGCTGGAAATGTTGATAAGGCCCAGCTTGAGGTCCGCCTCGTCCTCACCCACGATCTGGTACCTGACGGTATCGCCGGACTCTTCGTCTTCCAGCTCCACGGTGGCGCCAAAAACAACCTTGCCGCCCCCGTCGACAGCGCTGGGGTCGATCACTTGCGCCACCGACAGCTTGCCTTCGATTTCCTGGATCCGGCCTTCGATGAAACCCTGGCGGTCCTTGGCAGCGTCGTAATCTGCGTTTTCGCTCAGGTCGCCCTGTGCGCGCGCTTCGGCAATTGCGGTGATCACAGCGGGACGCTCGACCGTTTTGAGACGGTGGAGTTCTTCCTTGAGTTGCTCAGCGCCGCGCTTTGTGATTGGGATGGTGGCCATTCGGTCAAGTCTCCATAGGTCAGCAGTCAGGCAGGAAGGCACGTTGGTGTGCCTCGCCCGTATGTCGCCATTCGCCATCTGCGCATGACGCGGCAACGATGGCGTGTCTACAAAAGGGAAACCGCCGCGCGTTGCCGCGAGGCGGTTTCAGTTCAGCCGGCAATTATGCCGCTTTTGGCAATGCTCAGGCCGGCAGCTGGGCGTGCAGTTCCTGCAGGGAATACACGTCGAGCTTGTCCATGTACTTCATGCCTTCCACGGCAGCTTCGGCGCCGAAGATGGTGGTGAACGTGGTCACGCGGGCCAGCAGCGACGAGGTGCGGATTGCACGCGAATCGGCAATCGCATTGCGGCGCTCTTCCACCGTGTTGATGACCATGACAATCTCGTTGTTCTTGATCATGTCCACGATGTGCGGGCGGCCTTCGGTGACCTTGTTGACCACGACCACGGGAACACCTGCCTCGGCAATCGCTGCAGCGGTGCCCTTGGTGGCTACAAGATCAAAGCCCAGCGCCACCAGCTGACGCGCGATATCCACCGCGCGGGGCTTATCGTTGTTCTTCACGGTGAGGAACACCTTGCCTGACGTGGGCAGCTTGGTGCCCGCGCCCAGTTGGCTCTTCACGAAGGCTTCGCCAAAGGTCTTGCCCACGCCCATCACCTCGCCGGTAGACTTCATCTCGGGGCCGAGGATGGTGTCCACGCCCGGGAACTTGACGAAGGGGAACACGGCTTCCTTCACGCTGAAGTAAGGCGGTGTCACTTCCTTGGTGATGCCCTGCGAAGCCAGCGACTGGCCCGCCATGCAGCGCGCTGCGACCTTGGCCAGCTGGATGCCGGTGGCCTTGGAGACAAACGGCACCGTGCGCGACGCGCGGGGGTTCACCTCCAGCACGTAGATGACGTCCTTGCCATCCACTTCCTGGATGGCGAACTGCACGTTCATCAGGCCCACCACGTTCAGGCCTTCGGCCATGGCAGCCGACTGGCGCTTGAGCTCATCCACCGTGGCTTGCTTGAGGTAGTACGGAGGCAGCGAGCAGGCCGAGTCGCCCGAATGCACGCCGGCTTGTTCGATATGCTCCATCACGCCACCGATGAAGGTCTTGCCTTCGGGGTCGCGCAGGCAATCCACGTCGCACTCGATGGCGTCGTTCAGGAAGCGGTCGAGCAGCACGGGCGAGTCGTTGCTCACCTTGACGGCCTCGCGCATGTAGCGCTCCAGGTCGCGCTGCTCGTGCACGATTTCCATCGCGCGGCCGCCCAGCACGTAGCTAGGGCGCACCACCAGGGGGTAACCCAAGGTGGCAGCCTTTTCCAGAGCCTCGGCCTCGGTACGCGCCGTGGCATTGGGCGGCTGGCGCAGGCCGAGGTCACCCAGCAGCTTCTGGAAACGCTCGCGGTCTTCGGCCGCATCGATCATGTCGGGGCTGGTGCCGATGATCGGCACGCCTTCGGCTTCCAGGCCCAGCGCCAGCTTGAGCGGCGTCTGACCGCCGTACTGCACGATCACACCGTGTGGCTTTTCCTTGTCCACGATCTCGAGCACGTCTTCCAGCGTCAGCGGCTCGAAGTACAGGCGGTCGGAGGTGTCGTAGTCGGTCGAAACCGTTTCAGGGTTGCAGTTGACCATGATGGTTTCGTAGCCATCCTCGCGCATGGCGAGTGCAGCATGCACGCAGCAGTAGTCGAACTCGATGCCCTGGCCGATGCGGTTGGGGCCACCGCCCAGCACCATGATCTTCTTGTTGTTCGTTGGCTCGGCTTCACACTCGCCGTCGCCGTGGCCTTCGTACGTGGAGTACAGGTAGGCGGTGTCGGTGGCGAATTCCGCCGCGCAGGTGTCCACGCGCTTGTAGACCGGGCGGATGTTTTCGGCGATGCGGCGCTCGCGCACGGACTGGTCGTTGGTCTTGAGCAGCTTGGCCAGGCGGCGGTCGGAGAAGCCCTTCTTCTTCAGCCCGCGCAGTGTTTCGGCGTCGATCGCTTCCAGGCTGGTTTTCTCCAGCGCGAGCTCGATCTTCACGATCTCTTCGATCTGCACCAGGAACCACGGATCGATCTTGGTGAACTGGTGGACTTCTTCCATGGTCCAGCCGGCGGCAAACGCGTCGCCCACGTACCAGATGCGGTCCGGGCCAGGCTCGCCGAGCTCGCGTTCCAGCGTCTCGCGGTCCTGGGTCTTCTCGTTCATGCCGTCCACGCCCACTTCGAGGCCGCGCAGGGCTTTCTGGAACGACTCCTGGAAGGTGCGGCCCATGGCCATGACCTCGCCCACGCTCTTCATCTGCGTGGTCAGGCGGCTGTCGGCGGTGGGGAATTTCTCGAACGCGAAGCGTGGGATCTTGGTGACGACGTAATCGATCGATGGCTCGAACGAAGCCGGGGTCGCGCCGCCGGTGATCTCGTTGCGCAGCTCGTCCAGCGTGTAGCCGATGGCGAGCTTGGCCGCCACCTTGGCGATGGGGAAGCCCGTGGCCTTGGAAGCGAGTGCAGACGAACGCGACACCCGCGGGTTCATCTCGATCACCACCATGCGGCCGTCGGCCGGGTTGATGGAGAACTGCACGTTGGAGCCGCCGGTGTCCACGCCGATCTCGCGCAGCACGGCCAGCGAGGCGTTGCGCAGGATCTGGTACTCCTTGTCAGTCAGCGTCTGCGCGGGGGCCACGGTGATGGAGTCGCCCGTGTGCACACCCATGGGGTCGAGGTTTTCGATCGAGCAGACGATGATGCAGTTGTCCGCCTTGTCGCGCACCACTTCCATCTCGTACTCCTTCCACCCGAGCAGCGACTCTTCGATCAGCAGCTCGTTGGTGGGCGAGGCTTCCAGGCCGCGCTTGCAGATGGTCTCGAACTCTTCGGGGTTGTAGGCAATGCCGCCGCCGGTACCGCCCAGCGTGAAGCTGGGGCGGATCACAGTGGGGAAACCCACGGTCTTTTGCACGGCCCAGGCTTCGTCCATGCTGTGGGCAATGCCCGAGCGCGCGGAGCCCAGACCGATCTTGGTCATGGCGTCCTTGAACTTCAGGCGGTCCTCGGCCTTGTCGATGGCCTCGGGTGTGGCGCCGATCAGCTCGACCTTGTACTTGTCGAGCACGCCGTTGCGCCACAGGTCCAGCGCGCAGTTCAGCGCAGTCTGGCCGCCCATGGTGGGCAGGATGGCGTCGGGGCGTTCCTTGGCAATGATCTTCTCGACCGTCTGCCAGGTGATGGGCTCGATGTAGGTGACGTCGGCGGTGGCCGGGTCGGTCATGATCGTGGCAGGGTTGCTGTTGATCAGGATGACCTTGTAGCCCTCTTCGCGCAGGGCCTTGCAGGCCTGCACGCCGGAGTAGTCGAACTCACAGGCCTGGCCGATGATGATCGGGCCGGCGCCGATGATGAGAATGCTTTTTATGTCTGTACGTTTTGGCATGGTGCGTCGATCAGTCGATCGTAGGTTCGGCTGCCTGGGGGCTTGAAGGGGGGGCAGACGGGCGTCGCTCGGTCAGCTTCGCAAGGAGCGCCTGCGCGCGTTCGGGAGGCAGGTTCTTCTGCATCAGCTGCAGCAGGCCGTCGCCCTGGATCAACGGGCGAAGAACCTCTTCCTCGGCGTCGTAAAACTTCACATCCCACTCCTGCAACAGCTCTGCGAAGTCGGCGTCGTCCAGCGTCTTGCCTTTGGCTACCAACGTAACCAGCGGCATCGCCTTGTTCTCGACGAACGCCTTCTTGTAGGGCTTTTGCGCCCAGCGCTCGGCAAACCATTCGCGGTGCGGCGAGGGCAGCGTCAGCACACGTTTGTGGATCGCTTTCTCAAGCGTTGCGAGAGGGAAGCTGAAAAGTTTCATGGCGCGCGTTCCGTCCGTGTTTATGCAGCTTTTGCCGCGCGCATGGCGTCGGTGAACCGGTCAAAAAGGTAGGCGATGTCGTGCGGACCGGGGGATGCCTCGGGGTGCCCCTGGAAGCAGAACGCCGGTTTGTCCTTGTGCTCCAGCCCCTGCAGCGTGCCGTCGAACAGGCTGACATGGGTGGCGCGCAGGTTGGCAGGCAGTGTGTCCATGTCCACTGCAAAACCATGGTTCTGGCTGGTGATGCTGACGCGACCCGAATCCAGGTCCTTCACGGGGTGGTTGCCGCCGTGGTGGCTGTTGGTCATCTTGAACGTCTTGGCACCAGCAGCCAGCGCCATGATCTGGTGACCCAGACAGATGCCAAAGGTGGGCATGCCGCTGTCGACGATGGTGCGGGTGGCGGCAATGGCGTAATCGCAGGGCTCTGGGTCGCCAGGGCCGTTCGACAGGAAAACACCGTCGGGCTTCATGGCCAGCACATCGGCTGCAGGCGTCTGCGCCGGCACCACCGTGATGCGGCAACCGCGCTCGGCCAGCATGCGCAAGATGTTTTTCTTGACGCCATAGTCAAACGCCACGACATGAAACTCGGGCTGAGCGAGTTCGCCATAGCCCGAGCCGAGCTTCCACTCGTTTTGCGTCCACGCGTACGGGGCCTTGGTGCTGACGACCTTGGCCAGGTCAAGGCCGGCCATGCTGGGCGCTGCCTTGGCCTTGGCGATGGCGCTGTCGATCAGCGCCTGCGTGACCACCTCACCGGCAGCCAGGCCAATGATGGCGCCGTTTTGTGCGCCCTGGGTGCGCAGCAGGCGGGTGAGCTTGCGGGTGTCGATGTTGGCGATGGCCACGGTCTTCTCGCGCACGAGGTACTGCGAGAGCGTTTCCGTCGAGCGGAAGTTGCTGGCCAGCAGGGGCAGGTCCTTGATGATCAGGCCCGCAGCATGGACCTTGTCGGCCTCGACGTCCTCCGCGTTGACACCGTAATTGCCGATGTGCGGATACGTGAGCGTCACGATCTGCTGGCAATAGCTGGGGTCGGTGAGGATTTCCTGGTAGCCGGTGATGGAGGTGTTGAACACCACTTCGCCGACTGTGGTGCCCGTAGCACCGATCGAGTTGCCGATAAAGACCGTGCCGTCTGCGAGCGCCAGGATGGCGGGCGGGAATTTTCCCTGTAGAGACAAAAGCACTGGGTTCTCCGGATGGTTACGGTCGCCCGGCGCCTGCAGGCCACTCGCAGTGGAGGCCAGTGGCTGCTCTCAGATAGGTTGTTGCTTTGGGTGCGGTCGGGCGACGCTGTTACGAGAAAAGCCCCCGATTATACCCGCACCTGCTTGCGCGCCGATTGCAATGTTGCGGCGCAGCATCCTCATCCGGGACGGGCATTGACCGCCTCCAGTCCACCGACCGCTTGCCGCCCTGGCCCTGGCCCTGGCCCTGGCCCTGCTCACTGCTCACTGCTCACTGCTCACTGCTCACTGCTCACTGCTCACTGCTCACTGCTGACTACTGACTGCCAGGCCTTTACCGCGCCGCAGCGCTGGCATGCAGGCAGATGGCAGCCGCGGCCGCCACGTTGAGCGATTCCTCGCCGCCCGGCTGCGCGATGCGGATGCGCTGGCTGGCCATGCCTTCGATCAGGGGGGACACGCCCTGCCCTTCGTGCCCCATCACCCAGGCGCAGGGCCAGGGCAGCTCAGCCTGGTGAAGGTGCGCGCCCCCGTGCACATGGGTGACGAGCAGCGGAACCTGCAGTACCCCCAGCTCTTGCGCATCCAGGCCCTCGACCAGCTGCAGCGCAAAGTGTGCGCCCATTCCGGCGCGGAGCACCTTGGGAGACCACAGCGCAGCGCTGCCCTTGATGGCCAGCACCTGCCGGAACCCGAAAGCCGAGGCGCTGCGAAGAATGGAGCCCACATTGCCCGCGTCCTGCACGCGATCGAGCACCAGCGTTGCAGCGTCGGGCTGCACGACCGGCGGCACCGGCAGGTCCATCACGAAGCCCATGCGAGCCGGCGATTCGAGCCCGCTGACATCGGCAAACAGCGTATCGGCAAGGACTATTATTTTGATAGCAGCAGAACCAAACTCCTCCTGCGCTAAAGGCCAAAAAGACTCCGAAAACACTGCCACAGCGGCGCGCACGCCCCTGTGAACGGCTGCGCGGCACAGGTGGTCACCCTCCAGCCACACACGGCCCTGCTTGCGGTAGGCCGTGGTGTCCTGGGCGAGCCGGCGCAGGTCCTTGACGAAAGGGTTGTCGCGCGAGTGGATCGCGGTGATGGAGGGAGAAGTCATGCTGGCAACTCTTCAGGCCAGCAGGCGCTCGGCCACCGGCGCGAACGACCGGCGGTGGTGGATGCACGCACCGTGTTCGCGCAGCGCAGCCATGTGCAGTGGTGTGCCATAGCCCTTGTGGCCCGCAAAACCGTACTGCGGGAACTGCTCGTGCACCTGTTCGCACCAGCGGTCGCGGTGCACCTTGGCCAGAATGGACGCTGCAGAAATGGCTGGCACGAGCGCGTCGCCACGGACGATGGCCTCTGCCGGCATGTCCAGCACCGGAATCCGGTTGCCGTCCACCAGCACCATGGCGGGCTTCAGGCGCAGGCCCATCACGGCGCGGCGCATGGCCAGCATCGTGGCCTGCAGGATGTTGAGCTGGTCGATCTCTTCGACCGACGCCTCGGCAATGCTGCAGCACAGGGCCTTGGCCCGGATTTCGTCGTACAGCCTCTCGCGGCGCGCGGCCGTCAGCGCCTTGGAGTCAGCGAGCCCGGCAATGGGCCGCAGGTCATCGAGGATGACCGCTGCAGCCACCACCGGGCCGGCCAAAGGCCCGCGCCCGGCCTCATCCACCCCGGCCACCAGGCCGGGCGGATGCCAGGGCAGGCTGGCCTGTTCAGGCCTGGGCGATGATTTTCTGGATCGCATCGGCTGCCAGTTGGGATGTGTTGCGTTGCAGGCTGACGTGCAGTGCCGTGAAGCGCTGCTCGAGGGCCTCGATTTTTCCGGGGTTGTGCCGCCGCGCATCCAGCCACGACAGCGACGCGTCGGCAAGCGCCTGCGGCGTGGCTGCATCCTGGATCAGCTCGGGCACGACGAAATCGCAGCACAGGATGTTGGGTAGCCCCACCCAGGGCTGGAGCTGCTTGCGCCGCATCAGCCACCAGCTGATCGGGTGCATGTGGTAGCCGATCACCATCGGGCGCTTGAACAGCGCTGCTTCCAGCGTGGCCGTGCCGCTGGCGATCAGCGTGGCATCGCACGCAGCCAGCACGGTGTGAGACTGTCCGGTGAGCACACGCACCACGTCCCCCAGCCCGCAGGCCGCTGCCGTCTGCACGATACGGTCGCGCAGTGATGGCACGGCAGGAACTATCATTTTTATAGCTGGTCGAGCTTGATGGACAAGCGCTGCAGCCTGAAAAAACGCCGGAGCGATGTACTGCACCTCTGACGATCGGCTGCCCGGCAGGATGGCCAGCACTTCGTCATCGCTCTGCAACTGCAGCTGCGCACGGGCAGCTGCGCGGTCGGGCACCATCGGGATCACCGACGCCAGCGGGTGGCCGACATAGGTGGCAGCAATGCCGTGGCTTGCCAGCAGTTCGGGCTCGAACGGAAAGATGCACAGCACGTGGTCGGCACTGCGGCGGATCTTTTCGACCCGGTCCGCGCGCCAAGCCCAGATGGAAGGGCAGACAAAGTGCACGGTCTTGATGCCCGCCGCGCGCAGGTCAGCCTCCAGCCCCAGGTTGAAATCGGGGGCGTCCACGCCGATGAAGACGTCGGGGCGCTCGGTCAGCAGGCGGTGGCGCAGGTTTTTACGAATGCGCAAGAGTTCACGCAGGCGCCGCAGCACCTCCATGCTGTAGCCGTGCACGGCGAGCCTGTCGCTAGGCCACCAGGCCTCAAAGCCGCGCCGCGCCATCTGCGGGCCGCCAATGCCGCGCGATGCGAGGCCGGGCCATTTGGCATGCATGCCGTCAAGCAGCAGGCCTGCCAGCAGGTCACCCGACGTCTCGCCCGCCACCATGGCTATCGTGGGTGCAGCATCCATGTGCGCAGCTTTCAGCGGGCAATGCCACGCGTGGAGCTGTCGAGAAAGCCCTGTACCAGCGCGACGTCGGTAGCAGCCTCGGGGTGCTCCGCGGGCAGCGCGGCGATGGCCGCACGGGCAGCATCAAGCGTGAGGCCCTGGCGGTACAGCAGCCGATGCATCTGCTTGATGGCGGCGACACGCGCAGGCGAAAACCCCCGGCGGCGCAGCCCCTCAAGGTTAAGCCCGCGCACAGAAAGCGGGTTGCCATCCACCATCATGAACGGGGGCACGTCTTGCGAGATATGGCTGGCAAAACCGGCCATCACGTGCGCGCCGATCTTCACGAACTGGTGCACACCGGTCAGGCCGCCGATGATGGCCTGATCGGCCACATGCACGTGCCCGGCGAGCGTGGCGTTGTTGGCCAGGATGGTCTGATTGCCCACCACGCAGTCGTGCGCGATGTGCACGTAGGCCATGATCCAGTTGTCGTCGCCGATCGTGGTGACGCCGCGGTCCTGCGCCGTGCCCAGATTGAACGTGCAGAACTCGCGGATGGTGTTGCGGTCGCCTATGACGAGGCGCGTGGGCTCGCCCGCGTACTTCTTGTCTTGCGGGGCGGCGCCCAGCGATGCGAACTGAAAGATCCGGTTGTCCGACCCGATGGTCGTGCGCCCTTCAATGACGCAATGCGCGCCCACCGTGGTACCTGGCCCGATGGTGACCTGCGGGCCGATCACCGCGTACGGACCCACCGTCACGGTTCCGTCAAGCACCGCACCATCGGCCACGATGGCCGTGGGATGGATATTGCTCACGTTCAACCCGCCCTCAACCACTCAGGCGACGTTGCGCATGGTGCACATGAGTTCGGCTTCGCAGGCGACCTCTTCGCCCACGGTCGCCACGCCCTTGAACTTCCAGATGCCACCGCGCACACGGTCGATGGTGATGGTCAGCACGAGCTGGTCGCCGGGCTCCACTGGTCGCTTGAAACGCGCGCCATCAATGCCCACAAAGTAGTAGATGTTGTTCTCGTCCGGCACCTGGCCCATCGCGTCGAACGCCAGCAGGCCTGCGGCCTGGGCCAGCGCTTCGAGGATCAACACCCCGGGCATCACCGGGCGACCCGGAAAGTGCCCCATGAAGTAAGGCTCGTTGAACGTCACGTTCTTGATCGCCTTGATGCGGGTGTTTTTCTCAAGCTCGATCACCCGGTCTACCAGCAAAAAGGGGTAGCGGTGAGGCAGCTGCTTGAGAATTGCGTGGATATCCATCATCGAGTTCTTCTTCCGTTCATGCTGCCTTGAGGGCCTGCTCCAGCGCCTTGATACGCTCGCGCAGGCTGTGCAGTTGTTTCAATGTCGCAGCGTTCTTTTCCCAGCGCGCATTGTCGTCGATGGGAAACATGCCGGTGTACTGGCCAGGCCGCGTCAGCGACCGCGTCACCACAGTCGCCGCCGAGATGTGCACGTTGTCGGCCATCTCCAGATGCCCCAGGACAATCGCGCCCCCGCCCACCGTGCAGTGCGCACCAATGGTGGCACTGCCCGCAATTCCCACACAGCCCGCCATGGCGGAGTGTTTGCCGATGCGCACGTTGTGGCCCACCTGGATCAGGTTGTCGAGCTTGACGCCGTCCTCGATCACCGTGTCCTGCAGGGCCCCACGGTCGATGCAGGTGTTGGCTCCGATCTCCACATCGTCGCCGATGCGCACAGCACCGAGCTGCTCGATCTTGACCCACTGGCCATGCTCCGGCGCAAACCCGAAGCCGTCTGCGCCGATGACCACACCCGCGTGCACGATGCAGCGCGCGCCAATGCGGCAGTCCTCGCCCACAGTCACGCGCGACTTGAGCACCGTGCCCGCACCCACCACTGCGCCGCGTTCGATCACGCACAGCGGGCCGATGGTGGCCGTGGGGTCGATTTGCGCGGTCGGATCCACTACCGCGCTGGCGTGGATGCCCGGTGCAACCTGGGGGGACGTACGCTGACGCCACAGCTGCGTGGCGCGTGCGAAGTACACGTAGGGGTTGTCGGCGACGATGCACGGCCCGCGGGCCAGCGCGACATCGCGCATAGCAGGCGCCACAATGACACAGGCCGCCCGGGAGGCGGCCAGTTGCTGTTGGTAGCGTGGATTGCTCAGAAAACTCAAGTCTCCCGGCCCTGCTTCCTCCAGTGGCGCTATCCGGGAGATCACGGTGCCATGCACCGCCCCACCTTCCAGCGAACCACCGAGCGCATCAACAATGTGCCCGAGGAGCATGCTCACGCGCCACCCGCCGCGCGCTCGCGCATGTCACTTGCCGCCAGCGGCATTCAACGCCTTGATCACCTTGTCGGTGATGTCGTGCTTGGGGTTGATGTACACGGCTTCCTGCAGGATGACGTCGTACTTCTCGGCCTCGGCCACCTGCTTGACGACCTTGTTGGCGCGCTCCAGCACAGCCGACAGTTCTTCGTTCTTGCGGGCGCTCAGGTCTTCCTGGAATTCGCGGCGCTTGCGCTGGAACTCGCGGTCCTGGTCCACCAGCTGGCGCTGGCGCGTGGTGCGCTGGCTTTCAGCCATCGTGGGCGCTTCGCGCTCAAACTTTTCGCTGGCCGTCTTCAGGGTGTTGCCCATGTCCAGCAGTTCCTTCTCGCGGCGGGAGAACTCCTGCTCGAGCTTGGCCTGGGCTGCCTTGGCGGTGCTGGCCTCGCGGAAGATGCGGTCTGTGTTGACAAAACCGGCCTTGAATTCTTGCGCTTGCGCCTGCACTGGGGCTGCCAGGGCGAAGGTGCCGAGCAGCAGAGCCAAAGAGAAATGGCGGGAAAAGGATTTCATTAGAAAGACGTTCCAATCTGGAATTGCAGTTTCTGGATTCTATCGCCGGCGAACTTGCGCACCGGTTGCGCAAATGCCAGACGCAGCGGGCCGAGCGGGGAAATCCAGCTCAGCCCCAGGCCTACCGATGCACGCATGTCGTTGAAGCTCACCTTGTCGTTTTCGCCGTAGACGTTGCCTACGTCGACAAAAGTGAACACCCGCAGGGTGCGGTCATTGCCCGCGCCGGGAAACGGCGCAATCAATTCGGCGTTCAGTGTGACCTTCTTCGGACCGCCCAGCGAAGCGCCGGTCACGTCACGCGGGCCGAGCGTGCCCTGGTCAAAGCCTCGCACCGAACCCAGACCGCCCGAATAGAAGTTCTTGAACACGGGGAACGGACGGCCATTCATGCCCTTGCCGATACCCACCTCGCCGTTGAACGCCACGGTAAATCGCTTGTTCAGCGGGATGTATTGCTGGTACTGGTAGTTCGCGCGCACATAGCGGGCATCGCCGGCGACCGACCATTCGGAGTTCAGACGCTGGTAGCGGCCCGAGTTGGGCGCCAGCGCGCTGTCGCGGTCGTCACGCGACCAGCCGATGGTCAGGGGAATGGACGTGCTGGTCGCACCAAACCGGTCGGCATAGGCCAGGTAGGTGGCGGGGATGTTGGTCCCGGCCTTGATCTGGGTCTGCTCCAGGCCACCACCGAAGAACACGGTGTCGGTCTCGCTGAACGGCACGCCAAAACGTACCGACGTGCCCGTGGTCACAAGTTGGTAGTTGCCGCCCTGGTCTTCATACGGCTTGTCGGTGCGGTAGTACACATCCAGCGTCCGCGAGACGCCGTCGGCCGTGAAATACGGGTCGGTGGTGCTGAACACCAGCGTGCGACGGTACTTGCTGGTGTTGACATCGATGCCCAGGTAATTGCCCGAGCCAAAGATGTTTTCCTGCTTGATGCCGAACGACAGCGAAGCTTTTTCCGCACTGGAAAAACCCACGCCCATCTGCAGTGAGCCGGTGGGCTTTTCGGCCACGTTCACCACCAGATCGACCTGATCGGGGGAGCCAGGCACTTCCTGGGTTTCCACGTTCACTTCGGTGAAGTAGCCGAGGCGGTCCACGCGGTCGCGCGACAGGCGTATCTTCTCGCCGTCATACCACGAAGCCTCGTACTGGCGGAACTCGCGGCGGATCACCTCGTCGCGCGTGCGATTGTTGCCACTGACGTTGATTCGGCGCACATAGGCGCGGCGCGACGGCTCGACCTGCAGGACCAGCACCACGCGGTTGGTTTCACGGTCCACATCCGGCACGGCCTCGACGCGTGCAAACGCAAAGCCGAAGCGCGAGAAGTACTCCGAAAACGCCTTGGTCGTTTCAGCCACCTGGTCGGCGTTGTAGGGCTCGCCTGCGCGGATGGTGACCAGCGACTTGAACTCGTCTTCGCGGTCGAGGTAGTTGCCTTCGAGCTTGACCCCGGAAACCACAAAGCGCTCGCCCTCGGACACGTTCACGGTGATGGAGATGTCCTGCTTGTCTGGGGAGATGGCCACCTGGGTCGATTCCACGCGGAATTCGAGGTAGCCACGCTGCAGGTAGTACGAGCGCAGTGTTTCCAGGTCGGCGTTGAGCTTGGCCCGGGAGTAACGGTCAGATTTGGTGTACCAGCTCAGCCATCCACCAGTGTCCTGGTCGAACAGACCCTTGAGCGTGGATTCGCTGAAAGCCTTGTTGCCCGTGATGCGCACTTCCTTGATGCGGGCAGGCTCGCCCTCCACCACGGTGAACGTGAGGTTCACGCGGTTGCGCTCAATCGGCGTTACCGTGGTCACCACCTCGACGCCGTAAAGGCTCTTGTTGATGTACTGGCGCTTGAGCTCCTGCTCGGCCCGGTCGGTCATGGCCTTGTCGTAAGGCCGGCCTTCGGTCAGGCCAACATCACGCATGGCTTTCTTGAGCGCATCCTTGTCGAACTCGCGTGCGCCGGCAAAATCGACATCGGCGATGGTGGGGCGCTCTTCCACCACCACGACCAGCACGTTGCCGCTGGCTTCCAGCCGCACGTCCTTGAACAGCCCCAGGGCAAACAGCGCACGGATGGCAGCCGCGCCCTTTTCATCGTTGTAATCGTCACCAACGCGCAAAGGCATCGACGCGAACACCGTACCCGGCTCCACGCGCTGCAGGCCTTCGACGCGAATGTCCTGCACCTTGAAAGGCTCCAGAGCCCAGGCCGCGCTGGCGGCAAAAACCATGGCTGCAACAGCTGATGCGGTACGCACGCCCAGGCGATTGATGTGTTTTTTCATGAATGAAGCTGGAGCCGCCGTTGGGTTGCAAGCGCGGCAAAAGGGTTAGCCAAAAAGCCGGGTGACATCATTGAACAGGGCAATGGACATCATGAGGATCAGCACGGCAACGCCGCCGCGTTGCAGGCGCTCCATCCATGCATCCGACACGCCCTTGCCGGTCACGCCTTCCCAAAGATAATACATCAGGTGCCCTCCGTCCAAGACGGGCAGCGGCAGCAGGTTCAACACCCCCAGGCTCACGCTGATGAGGGCCAGAAACACCAGGTACTGGCTGATTCCCATGCTGGCCGACCGGCCCGCATAGTCGGCAATGGTCAGCGGGCCGCTGAGGTTCTTGAGCGATGCCTCGCCGATCACCATGCGCCCCATCATGCGCAGGGTAAGAACAGAGACATCCCAGGTCTTCACGACGCCGGCCCACGCACCCTCGAAAAATCCGTAGTCCACCGTGACGAATTCGGGCGGGGTTCCCACGTAAGCGCCAATGCGGCCAACGGTAGCGCCCTGGTCCGTCTGCGGCTCGGGCGTCACATCCACCATCAGGGTCTGGCCACCGCGCTCGATGCGCCAGGGCTGGGTGACAGCGGCACTCCCCTTGACCGACTGGCGGATCAGTTCGCGCAACTGCTGCCCATCCACCACGTCGGTCGCACCAATCCTGAGCACCACATCGCCCTGGCGAAGCCCGGCGCGGGCTGCTGCTCCCTCAGGCATGACTTCGCCCAGCACAGGACGCGTCCAGGGCCCGAGGATGCCGATCTTGCGGAACAACTGCGCGTCGGCCTCCCGGCTGTCGATGGTGGACATGTCGAGCACCAGCTCACGCACCGAAGACGAGCCCTGCGGTCGCACTTCGAGCCGTGCGCGGTCACCCTCCAGCGCACTGCGCGTCAGCAGCCAGCGCAGGTCTTCAAACGAACGCACGTCTTCGAGCTCGTCCGAGCCGAGCGCTGCGCGCTCGACCAGTTCACCGCCGCGCAATCCGGCGCTGTGGGCGATGGAGCCGGCCACAGGGCTGGCCAGCACCGCTTTGGGTTCCTGAACGCCGTTCCAGTTGACTACCGAGTACAGCAGCACGGCCAGCAGCAAATTGGCCAGCGGGCCCGCAGCCACAATGGCGGCACGCGCCTTGAGCGGCTGGGTGTTGAACGCCAGGTGTCGTTCGTGCGGCTCCACAGGTGCCTCGCGCTCGTCCAGCATGCGCACATAGCCACCCAGGGGAAACGCACCGATCACGAATTCGGTGGAGGACCCCTTGGGCTGCCAGCGCAGCAGCGGCCGCCCGAAGCCAACCGAGAACCGCAGCACCTTCACACCGCACGCCACCGCCACCCGGTAGTGGCCGTATTCGTGCACGGCAATGAGCAGGCCCAGGGCGACGACAAAAGCGGCGATGGTGAGAAGCATGGAGCAGGTACCCGCGTTCGGTGGGCTCAGGCCGCCAGACGCTCTGCAGCGCCGGTAGCCGCAGTGCGGGCCAGCGCGTCCAGGTCGAGCAGCGATTCGAGCGAATCGGGCTTGGAGGGCGATACGGCATCCAAAGTTGCAAGGTTGACCGCATGAATATGGTCAAACCGCAATTTGCCCGCCAAAAACGCACCCACCGCCACTTCATTGGCCGCGTTGAGCACAGCGGTCGTCCCCTCCGCCGACTTCAGCGCCTGCCACGAAAGGTGCAGGCCGGGAAAGCGCACAGCGTCAGCATCCTCGAACGCCAGCGCGCCAAGCTTCGAAAAATCGAGGCGGCTCGCGCCGCTCTCGATGCGCTCGGGCCAGGCCAGGCCACAGGCAATGGGTACGCGCATGTCGGGCGTGCCCAGCTGGGCCAGAATGGATGCGTCCCTGAACTGCACCATCGAATGGATGATCTGCTGCGGGTGGATCACGACCTTGATCTGGTCGGGATGCAGGTCAAACAGCCAGCGCGCCTCGATGACTTCAAGCGCCTTGTTCATCATGGTGGCAGAGTCCACCGAAATCTTGCGGCCCATCGAAAAATTGGGATGCGCGCAGGCCTGCTCGGGCGTGATGGCCGACAAGGTGGCCGGATCACGCTGCCGGAAGGGTCCGCCCGACGCCGTCAGCAGGATGCTGTCGACCCGGCTGGCCCAGGTCGACGGGTCTTCTGGCAGGCACTGGAAGATGGCCGAATGCTCGCTGTCGATGGGCAGCAGTGTTGCACCACCATCCCGCACCGTCTGCATGAACAGCGCACCGCCCACGACCAGGGCCTCCTTGTTGGCCAGCAGCAAGCGTTTGCCAGCGCGCGCAGCGGCCAGGCAAGGCGCCAGCCCGGCAGCGCCCACGATGGCGGCCATGACGGCATCCACCTCCTCATGAGACGCTATTAATTCAATAGCATCAGGTGATTGAATCACCTGCGTCTGGAGGCCATTTGACCTGATTTTTTCGGCCAGCAGCGCCGCATGGGGCGCACTGGCCATGACTGCATAGCGCGGGCGGAATTGTGCGCATTGCGCCAGCATCAGGTCCACCTGCGTAGCAGCGCTCAGGGCAAACACCTCAAAGCGCTCCGGGTGGCGCGACACCACGTCCAGCGTGCTCGTGCCGATGGACCCCGTGGAGCCCAGAACGGTCAGTCTTGTCTTTGTCATAGGGGCGTTGTCAGGCTAGTCAGCATCATGGCCAGTGGCAGCGTCGGCAGCAGTGCGTCCACCCGGTCCAGCACACCGCCGTGGCCCGGCAGCAGCGCGCTGCTGTCCTTCACGCCCGCACTGCGTTTGATCAGCGACTCCACCAGATCTCCGCAGACGCTCATGGCGACCATGAACAGCACAGCCACCACCAGCAGCCACCAGCCCTGCTGGGCCAGACGCGTGTAGAAGCTGCCCACTGCCGCCTGCCAGTGCGCGTCGGCAGCCACCCAGGCAAACGCCAGCACCACCACGCCAGCCAGACCACCCCACACGCCCTCCCAGCTTTTGCCGGGGCTGATGGACGGAGCCAGTTTGTTCTTCGTGAAGCGCAGGCCAAAGGCGCGGCCTGCAAAGTAGGCGAAGATATCGGCCACCCACACCAGCACCAGCACCGAAAGCAGGAAGTTGATCCCGATCTTGCGCGCCTGCACCGCAGCCAGCCACGCCAGCCAGAGCGCAAGCACACCGGCCACCAGCCTCAGCACCGACGGAATCAGCGCCCAGCCGGGCACGCCGGCCCGCAACAGCCACGCGGTGGCCAGTACCCACAGCCCCCCGCCCGCAATCCACACCCCAGCCAGCGATCGGTCGGTCCAGCCCAGCGACCAGGACACTGCGCACAGGGCAACACAGGCGGCGCCCACGGCGACCGAGCCGGCCTGGCCAAATCCGCTCAGGCGCCCCCACTCCCATGCGCCCGCAGCCATGAGCACCAGCACCACCACCATGAAGGGCACGGGCGATACATAGAAAAGCGCAGGCAGCAGGATGGCCAGCAAGACGATGGCAGTGATGACGCGCTGTAAAAGCATGACGGGGCCTTTCAGCCCGGCACCTTGGCGGGATGCGCGGACAGGATCTGTTCGGATGTTTTGCCGAAGCGGCGCTCGCGGCTGGAATACGCAGCGATGGCTTCATCCAGCGCCGCTTCGTCGAAGTCGGGCCAGAGGCGGTCACTGAAATACAGCTCGGAGTATGCGGCCTGCCACAGCAGGAAATTGCTGATGCGCATTTCGCCGCCGGTGCGGATGACGAGATCCGGATCGGGCACATGGGCCATGCCCATCGCTGCATGAAGGCTGGCCTCGGTAATAGGCTCGCCCCGGGCGGCCAGCGATGCTGCCGCCTGGGCAATGTCCCATCGACCACCGTAGTTGAAGCACACGTTCAGCACCAGGCGGGTGTTGTGCGCAGTCGCTGCCTCGGCCTGCGCCAGACCTTCCACCACTTTGGAAGAGAGCCCGGCACGCTCACCCACAAAATGCAGGCGCACGCCGTCCGCGCGCAACTGGGGCACCTCGCGGGCCAGCGCCATGGCCAACAGTTCCATCAGGCCTGAGACCTCGTCGGCCGGCCGGTTCCAGTTCTCGGACGAGAAGGCGAAGACCGTGAGCACAGACACACCACGCTGCACGCAGGCACGCGCGCAGCGGCGCAGCGAATCCACCCCTTGCTTGTGACCCGCCAGGCGCGGCAGAAAGCGCCGCGTGGCCCAGCGGCCATTGCCATCCATGACGATGGCGATGTGGTGTGGCACCACCGGGGAACTAGACATGTGGGGCGATCAGCATCCGTAGCAGGACGCTCAGACCGCCATGATTTCCTGCTCTTTGGCGGCCACCAGCGCATCCACCTCGGCAATGTGCTTGTCGGTGAACTTCTGCACTTCCGTTTCAGCACGCTTTTGGTCGTCTTCAGACGCCAGCTTGTCCTTGACAAGCTTCTTGACCGATTCGTTGGCGTCGCGGCGCAGGTTGCGGATCGCGATCTTCGCGCTCTCGCCTTCATTGCGGGCCAGTTTGGTCATTTCCTTACGGCGCTCTTCGCTCATGGGCGGCATGGGGACACGGATCAGGTCACCCATCGAGGCCGGGTTCAGGCCCAGATCGCTTTCGCGGATGGCCTTTTCGATCTTGGCGCCCATGCCCTTTTCCCAAGGCTGCACGCTGATCGTGCGCGAGTCGATCAGGGCCACGTTGGCAACCTGGCTCAGCGGCACGAGCGAGCCGTAATATTCGACCTGCACGGTATCCAGCAGCGACGGATTGGCCCGGCCGGTGCGAATCTTCTGCAGATTGTTCTTGAACGCAGCGATGGACTGGTCCATCTTCGTTTCGGTAGTCTTCTTGATATCGGCAATCGTCATGTTCTCTCCTCGTGGGTGAAGCGCCGCCCCTGGCGAGGCAGCTTCATGGCATGGTCGGCATCAGGCGTAAACCAGCGTTCCCTCGTCCTCGCCCATCACCACGCGCTTGAGCGCGCCGTGCTTGATGATCGAAAACACCTTCACCGGCAGCTTCTGGTCGCGGCACAGGGCAAATGCGGTGGCATCCATGATGCCCAGGTTGCGCGACATCGCCTCATCGAAGCTGAGCTTCGTGTAGCGCGTGGCCGTGGGGTCTTTCTGCGGGTCGGCAGTATAGACGCCGTCCACCTTGGTGGCCTTGAGCACCAGCTCGGCACCGATTTCCGCGCCGCGCAGTGCTGCGGCCGTGTCGGTGGTGAAGAAAGGATTGCCCGTACCGGCAGCAAACACCACCACCTTGCCTTCTTCAAGGTACTGCAGCGCCTTGGGACGCACGTAGGGTTCCACCACCTGCTCGATGGCAATGGCAGACATCACGCGGGCCACCAGGCCCTGCTTGTCCATTGCATCGGCCAGGGCCAGTGCATTCATCACGGTGGCCAGCATGCCCATGTAGTCGGCTGTGGCACGGTCCATGCCGACAGAGCCGCCAGCCACCCCGCGGAAAATATTACCTCCCCCGATGACCACAGCCACCTGGACACCCAGGCGGGTCACCTCAGCGATTTCTTCCACCATCCGCACGATGGTCGCGCGGTTGATGCCAAAGGCATCATCGCCCATCAGCGCCTCACCAGACAGCTTGAGCAGGATGCGCTTGTGAGCTGGTGCGGCGGTGGTCATGGGCGATTTCTCCAAAGTGTGTCGGGATCGGGGGTTAACGCAAATATCAGGCAGCGGCCTTGGCGGCAGCGACCTGGGCAGCCACTTCGGCTGCGAAGTCGTCGACCTTCTTCTCGATGCCTTCGCCGACCACGTACAGGGTGAAGCCCTTCACGTTGGTGTTGGCGGCCTTGAGCATCTGGGCCACCGTCTGCTTGCCGTCGGCGGCCTTCACGAAGACCTGGTCGGCCAGCGAGACTTCCTTGAGGTACTTTTGCACAGCGCCGTCGATGCGCTTGGCGGTGATTTCGGCACTTTGCGCAGGCTTGCCAGCAGCCACGAGTTCCTTGTTGGCTTCGTCGGCCTTGCCTTCAGCGACCGAGCGCTCCTTGGCGATCAGGTCGGCGGGCACGTCGGCGCTGGTCAGGGCCACGGGCTTCATGGCGGCCACGTGCATGGCAACGTCCTTGGCCGCTGCTGCGTCGCCGTCGAATTCGACGACCACGCCAATGCGCGAGCCGTGCAGGTAGGCAGCCAGGCTGGAGCCGCTGAAACGCTTGAAACGGCGGAACGACATGTTTTCGCCGATCTTGCCGATCAGGCCCTTGCGCACGTCTTCCAGGGTGGGGCCGAAGCTGTCTTGCTCATAGGGCAGCGCGCCCAGGGCAGCCACATCGGCAGGGTTGTGCAGGGCCACCAGCTTGGCGGCGGCATTGGCCATGGCGATGAAGCTGTCGTTCTTGGAAACGAAGTCGGTTTCGCTGTTGACTTCGACCAGGGCGCCCGTGGTGCCGTCGATGTAGCTGGCGACCACGCCTTCGGCCGTGATGCGCGAAGCAGCCTTGCCAGCCTTGGTGCCGAGCTTGACGCGCAGCAGCTCTTCGGCCTTGGCCATGTCGCCGTCGGCTTCCGTCAGGGCCTTCTTGCATTCCATCATCGGGGCATCGGTCTTGCCACGCAGTTCAGCAACCATGCTTGCGGTAATTGCAGCCATCTTTATTCCTTCAGTATTCAGTTCAGCGGGTTCAGATTCGGGCTAAAAAAAAGGGGGCTCACCAGGGGCCCCGCTTTTGTTCGCGACGGATCGCGCAGCCGGGCTATCAGGCAGCGGCTTCTTGCACTTCCACGAATTCGTCGGTGCTTTCAGCCGTAGCGGCCTTCACGACTTCGTTCACGGCGTTGGCACGGCCTTCAATGATCGCATCAGCGATGCCACGGGCATACAGCGTCACGGCCTTGGCCGAGTCGTCGTTACCGGGGATCACGTAGTCGATGCCTTCGGGCGAGTGGTTGGTATCGACCACGCCGATCAGCGGGATGCCCAGCTTCTTGGCTTCGGCCACGGCGATCTTGTGGAAGCCCACGTCGATGATGAAGATAGCGTCGGGCAGGGCAGCCATGTCCTGGATGCCGCCGATGTCTTTTTCGAGCTTCTCGATTTCGCGGGAGAACGTCAGCTGCTCCTTCTTGCTCAGGCTGTCGAGGCCGGCTTCCTGCTGGGCCTTCATGTCCTTGAGGCGCTTGATCGAAGTCTTGACCGTCTTGAAGTTGGTCAGCATGCCGCCGAGCCAGCGCTGGTCCACGAAAGGAACGCCGGCGCGCTGTGCTTCGGTCGACAGGATTTCACGGGCCTGGCGCTTGGTGCCGACCATCAGGATGGTGCCGCGGTTGGCAGCGAGCTGCTTGGCGAACTTTTGGGCTTCCTGGAACAGTGGCAGCGACTTTTCCAGGTTGATGATGTGAATCTTGTTGCGGTGGCCGAAGATGTACGGAGCCATCTTGGGGTTCCAGAAGCGGGTCTGGTGGCCGAAGTGGACACCGGCTTCCAGCATTTCGCGCATGGTAACGGACATAAAAATACTCCAAAGGTTGGGTCTAAAATCCAGCCCCAATACTTGCGCCAGGGTCGAAACACCCAAGGCACAACACCTTGACGGGACTGGTTTGCGATTGCTTTGCCAGAGTTGCAAGCAGGACGGCGACAATGCCGTGAACCGCACGAATGCAACACCACTGCAAGATCACTGAGCCTTGACCGGAAAAGCCGGTGGGCACGTGCCGCAGCACCCAGCAAAACCCAAAGATTGTAGCACGCTCATGCTTTCCGACCTGACCGCCACCCGCGACCGCCTGCGCGACGGGGCCACCACCGCCAGCGCCGAAATGGAGCACTGCATCGAGGCAGCGCAGGCACCGCGCAACGCCCACAGCTTCGTGCGCACCCTGTTCGAATCGGGCCGCGGCGAAGCGGCGCAGCCCGCGGCGGCCCGCCTTCCGCTGGCAGGGCTGGCAGCTTCCGTCAAGGACCTGTTTGACATTGCAGGTCAGCCCACCCCCGCCGGTTCGACGGTTCTGGCCAATGCGCCGGCCGCGGTAGCCGACAGCCCCGCCGTTGCGCGCCTGAGGGCGGCGGGCGCCGCCCTCATTGGCCGCACCAACATGGTGGAGTTCGCTTTTTCGGGGGTTGGCGTGAATCCGCACCACGGCACACCTGCGGCGTGGGACGCCCGCACCGGCGCACTGCCAGGCCCTGCCCGGGTACCGGGCGGCTCGTCGTCGGGCGCGGCCGTGTCGGTGGCCACGGGGGCCGCATTTGTGGGGCTCGGGTCCGACACGGGCGGGTCCATCCGCATACCCGCCGCCCTGAACGGTGTAGTGGGGTTCAAGAGCACGGCGCGCCTGGTGCCCACGCAAGGTGCAGTCCCCCTGTCCACCACCCTTGACACTGCCTGCGCCATCACCCGCAGCGTGCGCGACGCCATCGTGGCGCATGAAGTGCTGGCGGCCCGGCAGGTAGCGCGCAGCATGGCGCCTCTGGCCCAGTACCGGCTGGCAGTGCCGCGGCAGGTGTTCCTTGACGGGCTGGACGCCACCGTGGCGCAGGCTTTCGACAGGACGCTCGATGCACTGCGCGCAGCCGGCGCCAGCATCGACATGATCGACCTGCCGACGGTGGCGCAGCAGCCCGCCTACGGGTTTTCTGCCCCCGAGGCATTTGCATGGCACCGCGCGTTGCTGGCGCGCAGCGCCAGCCGGTACGACCCCCGCGTGCGCGCCCGCATCGAAAAAGGCGGCACGCTGATGGCCTGGGAGTACATCGACCTGGTGCGCGAGCGGCAAGCATGGATCGCGGCCATGCATGGGTTCATCGACGGCTACGATGCGCTGCTGTCGCCCACGGCGCCCATCGTCGCGCCGCCCATCGCCGACGTGGCCCCGGCAGACGGCCGCGACCCGCAGCAAGACGCAGCGCGCGATGCCGAGTTCTTCCGCGTCAATGCGCTGCTGCTGCGCAATACCAGCACCATCAACCTGCTGGATGGCTGCGCACTGTCGCTCCCCTGCCATGTGCCGGGCGAGCTGCCGGTAGGGTTGATGGTGTGGCATGGCGCGCTGCGCGATGACACCGTGCTGAACGTCGGCCTGCAAATCGAACAATTACTACAAAAACAATAGCTGCCAAGGCTTGATAATCAAGCCCTACAGGCCAAAAAGACCATAAATTCATGAAGATCGCCATCGTGGGCGCCGGTATTACCGGCGTGACCACCGCGTACGAACTGGCCAGGGATGGCCATGACACCACCGTGTTTGAGCAGCGCGGCGCCGCCGCCGAAGAGGCCAGCTTTGCCACCGGCAGCTTGCTGGCGCCCCTGCTGACCAGCCCCTGGGCGTTGCCCGGCTTCGGGCAGCCGCTGCGCCTGTGGGGCGCCCAGTCCAGCCTGCGCATGAGCGGGGGCATGAGCCTGCCGCATCTGGTGTGGCTGCGGCGCTGGCGCCAGGCGTCGCGCCGCAACACGGCTCCGGCCGTAGGACTGGAAGCACTTGCCCGTTACAGCCAGACCCGGCTGGAGGCCATCGCCGCGCTGCACGACCTGGATTTTGAAGGCACCACCGGGCGCCTGCTGCTGCTGCGCACCGAGGCCGAGCTGGCCGCCATCCAGCCTGCCCTGCAGACCCTGCGCGACACCGGCAACGCGGTGCACGAAATCACGCCCGAAGCCGCACGCAAGCTTGAGCCGGGCCTGTGCCCCGACACCCCGCTGGCCGCCGCCCTGCACCTGCCCGCCGCCAGCGCGGGCAACTGCCGCCTGTTCGGCCAGCTGCTGCGCCAGGGCATCCAGGGTTCGGGCGTGACCTTCGAGTTCAACGCCACCGTCGAGCGCATCAGCACCAATCCTGTGGCGATCACATTGCGCGGCGATGACGGGCCCCGGCGCTTTGACGCAGTCGTGCTGTGCACCGGCGCTGCCCCGGCCACGCTGATGGCCCCCCTGGGTCTGGCCCTGCCGGTCGCCGCCGTGCATGGCTACACCGTGAGCGCGCCCCTGCGCGAAGCCACCCACGCGCCGTTGGCCAGCGTTATCGATGTGGCGCAGCAGGTCAGCATCACACGCCTGGGTCAACGGGTGCGCATTGCCGGCGGCGCCGAACTGGCCGGGCCGGGCGCAGAGCACCATGCGCCCACGCTGCAGCGCCTGTACCGCACGCTCAATGACTGGTTCCCGGGCGGCGCACAGCTGTCCACGGGCCTGCAGATCTGGCGCGGCGCACGCGTGGCAATGCCCGACGGCGCCCCGGTGATCGGCGCCAGCGGCGTCCCGGGCGTGTGGCTCAACCTGGCCCACGGGGGCAACGGCTGGGCCCTGGCCTGCGGCAGCGCACGCGCCGTGGCCGACCTGGTGGCGCAGCGCGCGCCCGAGGTCTCGCTGGACGGCCTGGGAATACGCAGGTTCTGAGGCGTCCGCGCCACCCACCACAGGCCTGACACCGCGGCACGGACGGTACCAGGCACCCGGGGATCACGACCGGCGCGAAGGCACTCGCCATCACGGTCAACCGCGCTGCGGCCCGGCGCAAAATGGCGGGAACCGACCAGCGCCCGGCCCGCACTTGCTCCCACCTGGGCTGTGTCAGAGCCGCACAACGCCCCACCCAAAACGCCGCCATGCAACCGATCCGCCCGACCCAGGCCCACCCGCTGTTCAGCACCGCATCCACCCGCACGCTGGAGCATGCGGCCGCCCGCGCCCTGCCCCCGCATACGCTGATGCAAAGGGCAGGCTGGGCCGTGGCCCGGTTGGCGATGGCCCTGGCACCGCACGCCCGCACGGTGTGGATTGCGTGCGGGCCGGGCAACAACGGCGGAGACGGACTGGAGGCGGCCATGCACCTGCGCCAGAACGGTCGCCGCGTGGTGGTGACCTGGCTGGGACAGCCCGAGACCGCCCCCGCCGATGCACGCGCTTCGTGGGAGCGCGCACAGGCAGCCGGTGCCGAGTGGGCAGACAGCCCGCCACACGGCCTGACAAGCGATGACCTGTGCATTGACGCGCTGCTGGGCATCGGCGTCTCGTCCACACGCCAAACTCCTGCGCGCCCGCTGGACGGCCGCATGCAGCAGTGCCTTCAGGCATTGCGGGCCCTGCAGGCGGGCGGCACCCCTGTGCTGGCCGTGGATGTGCCCAGCGGTCTCGATGCCGACACCGGCCAGTTCGCAGCCGGCTTCGCGCCTGCAGAGCCGGGAGGCGCTGGCGCACGCCGCGATACGCTGAGCCTGCTCACCCTCAAACCCGGCCTGTTTACCGCCAGCGGGCGCGACGCCGCCGGGCAGGTCTGGCTAGACGACCTGGGCGTTGACGCGGCAACGCCAGCACCTGTACCGCCCGATGCGTGGCTGAGCGCTCCGCCAGAGCCGCCCGCGCGCACCCATGCCAGCCACAAGGGCAGCTACGGTGACGTGGCCGTGGTGGGCGGCGAAGGCCTGGCGGCACGCGGAATGGGCATGACCGGGGCGGCGCTGCTGGCGGCGTCGGCCGCGCTGCACAGCGGCGCGGGGCGGGTACTGGTGGCGTTACTGGACGACAGCCATCTGCAACTGGACCCGCAGCAGCCCGAACTGATGTTTCGCCAGTGGGGCGCCCTTGTGCTCGAAGACCTCACGGTCGTCTGTGGCTGCGGCGGCGGGCAGGCTGTTGCGCCGGTGCTGCCCGCCGTGATCACCCGCGCTGCCCGCCTGGTGCTGGATGCCGATGCGCTCAACGCCATCGCGACGCGCACGGACCTGCGCGCGCTGGTTGTAGAGCGCAGCCAGTGCGGGCTGCCGACCGTACTCACGCCCCACCCCCTGGAGGCCGCACGCCTGCTGGGCCTGACCACGACACAGGTCCAGGCCGACCGGCTGGGCGCCGCACAGCAGCTGGCAAACACTTTTGCCTGCATAGCCGTGCTCAAGGGCTCGGGGACCGTGATTGCCTCGCCAGAAGGCGCGCCCGCCATCAACCCCACCGGCAATGCGCGCCTGGCCACAGCTGGCACCGGCGATGTGCTGGCGGGCATGGTAGGTGCCCGCCTGGCGGCGGGCGACAGCGCCGAGCACGCCGCCCGTGGTGCGGTCTACCGGCATGGCAAGGCGGCCGATGACTGGCCCCAGGGGCTGGCCTTGACCGCAGGCGCGCTGGCACGGCGCATGGGGGCTTGACGGAACTTGAGGACGCTCGATCGCGCGAGATTGTCGCGGTGCGCGATACCCCGGACTACCCCAGCAGCGTCACGGCCTTGAGCGGGCGTAGCACGCTCGAAGGCGTCATGCCAAACGTCTGACGGAACATGCGGCTGAAGTGTGCCGAGTCCGTGAACTCCCCGTGCAACGCCGCATCGGTCAGGCGCGGGCTCACGGCCAGGCCTGCCATGGCCAGGCGCACCTGTGACCATACGCGGTAGCTGCGCAGGCTGACCCCCATCTCGGCGCGAAACAGATGGTTGAAGCGCGAGGCCGAAAGCGCGGCCTCTGCGGCCAGTGTGTCGCGCCGTATCCGTGGCAAGCCCGGCCACTGCGGGCTGCGCAGCAGGCGCAGGCTGTGCGCCACGCGCGCGTCCAGCAGGGGGGCATCCAGGTCCAGCGGGCAACGCAGCAGGGCTGAGAGATCGAAGTGGCGCAAATAGCCCTCGGTAGTGCTGCGCGCGCCCACAGGGGCCGCCACATCCAACACCACCCCGCCCTGCTGCCGGAACATGCCCCGCAAGCCGCGGGCCTCGCGCGAATCCGGCTCCAGGTACAGCAGGGCCACCGTTTCGCCACGCGGGTCAAACACGTGCGGCACGCTGGCGTCGATCAGCGCACTGTGGCAGCTCTCCGCCTGGCCCGGCCCCCAGTGCAGGGCAAACCGGCCCGACAAGCCGAGCAGCAGCACGGGCGACGCATGGCAGTGCCAGCCGGTGGCAGGGATATCACCCATGTACAGGGCACGGTCGGTGCCCAGGGTCAAAGTATTGCGGGTCGGCATAGCCCAAACGTGCAAGTTTTTTTGGGAAGAGGCTCATAGCCTCGCACAGCTTCGTCGCCGCGCACGCGCGCACCGCGAAGGATTGCCCTTGCTTCGCACGAAAGCGCGGGGCGCACCAACACACCCGTCACTTCTGGAGACCGCCACTTGAAACGCATGAAACGCATCGCCATTTCCGTTGCCACCACCCTGATCGTGTGCAGCCTTGCCGGCCTGTACTACGGTGCTCCATCACTGTTCAAGGAGCCCCTGCTCCAGCTCAATCGCAGTCTCTCGGGCATGGACGAAAAGACGGTCGAGGTGGCCAGGCACACCGTGCACTACCTGGACACCGCCACATCGCACCGCGCCTCCGCCAGCCGCGCGGCCCCGGGCAGCCATGTTCAAGACGTACCCATCGTCCTTCTGCACGGTATCTTTGCGGAGAAAGACCACTGGGTGGATTTTGCACGCCCGCTCTCGGGGCAATACCGGGTCATCGCCCCCGACATTCCAGGCTTTGGCGAGAGCACGCGCAGAGACGATGAAACCTATGACTATGCAGCGCACACGCGGCGGCTCGGCGCGTTTCTCGACTCCCTGGGTCTGCAGCGCGTTCACCTCGCAGGCAACTCCATGGGTGGCACCATTGCCGCGCTGTTCGCCCTGGCGCACCCCGAGCGCGTGGCCAGCGTTGCCTTCATCGGCGCGCCCCACGGCATCCGGTCGCCACAGCCCAGCACCATGGATCGCCTCATCGACGCCGGTCAGCGCCCGCTGGTCGCCCACGATGCCGCCGCCTTCGGCGCAATGATGGATCTGTTGTTTGAAAAGCGCCCGTTCCTGCCCTATCCCATCCTGCATGCGTCAGAGAGGGAGGCGCTGCGCAACGCCGCATCCAATGTACGGGTGTGGGATGCGCAACTCAAAGACCGCTACCTGCTGGAGCAGCATCTGGGCCAATGGCAAAAGCACCCTGCCCTGGTGCTCTGGGGCGACAGCGACCGGGTGTTTGACCGTTCCGCCCTCTCGACCGTGCAAAAGTTGATGCCGAATGCGCGCATCGACGCCCTCCCCGGCATCGGCCATTTGCCCATGATGGAGGCCCCGTCAGAAACGGCGCAACGGTATGCGCGCTTTCTCGATGAGTGGACCGTTTCTGGAGTGCCACATGCAAAAAAATTCGAGCCAAAATAGCCGCCAGGGCACGTTTTTATTGCACTAGCAGCTACTATTTTTATAGCTATTGAGCCTGCGAGGCGACCCGCTGGCGCGGGTTACCCTCAGCCCCTGCGCGGCTTGCGCGCCTTGCCCTTGCTCGACTTGCCAGCCACCGCTTTCTTCACGGAGGCCTTGAGCGACTGGATGGGCGAGCGAGCCGCGCGCTCGCGCGAGAGGCCTGCCTGCTCGGTGGCCGAAGGCGCAGCACCCTTGTCTGCCTTGCGCCCGGCAGACCGCCCCCCCGCCTTTCGGGAACCACCGCCAGCGCCATCGGCGCCCACGCCCTTGTCCTTCAGCGCCCGGCCCAGCAGCTCCTCGCCTTCACGCACCAGGCGGAAGTCGATCTTGCGGCCATCCAGGTCCACACGGCTGACCTGCACCCGCACCCGAGCGCCGATGGCGTAGCGGATGCCCGTGCGCTCGCCGCGCAGCTCCTGGCGCGCCTCGTCGAACTTGAAGTATTCGCCACCCAGCTCGGTGATGTGCACCAGACCCTCGACGTACATCGCGTCGAGCGTGACGAAGATGCCGAAGCTGGTGGCAGCACTGACCACGCCGCTGTACTCCTCGCCCAGATGCTCGCGCATGTACTTGCACTTGAGCCAGGCTTCCACATCGCGGCTGGCCTCGTCGGCGCGGCGTTCGTTGGCACTGCAGTGCAGGCCTGCGGCCTCCCAGGCCTGGGTGTCGCGGCTGGGCGGTGCCACATCCTTGCGGGGCCTGGTGCCGGGCGCAGCCACGCGGGCAGCCAGGCGCTTGGCCAGCTTGGCGTGGGCCTCGCCCGGTGTGGGCAGCGACGGCAGCGCGTACTTCGTCTTGCTCAGGATGGCCTTGATGACCCGGTGCACCAGCAGATCGGGGTAGCGCCGGATCGGGCTGGTGAAATGGGTGTACGCATCGAACGCCAGACCAAAGTGGCCGCTGTTGACGGGCGTGTAGATGGCCTGCTGCATAGAGCGCAGCAGCATGGTGTGGATCTGCTGCGCATCGGGCCGCTCCTTGGTGGCCGTGGCGATCGCCTGGAAGTCGCCAGGCTTCGGGTCGTCGCCAATCGTCATGCCCACGGCCATGGCCTTGAGGTAGTTGCGCAGGATCTCCTGCTTCTCGGGCGTGGGGCCTTCGTGCACGCGAAACAGGCCGGGCTGGCCGCCCTGCGCAATGAAGTCGGCGCTGCACACGTTGGCAGCCAGCATGGCCTCTTCGATGAGCTTGTGCGCGTCGTTGCGGGTGCGCGGCACGATCTTTTCGATGCGGCCGTTTTCGTCACACACAATTTGCGTTTCTGTGGTCTCAAAGTCCACAGCACCGCGCGCCTGGCGCGCGATCAGCAGCGCGCGGTAGACGTCGTGCAGGTTCAGCAGATCCTTGACCCGGTCCTTGCGCTTGCTGGCCTCAGGCCCGCGGGTGTTGGCCAGAATCGCCGCCACCTCGGTGTAGGTGAAGCGCGCGTGGCTGAACATCACGGCCGGGTAAAACTGGTACGCATGCACCTCGCCCTTGGCGGTGACGAGCATGTCGCAGACCATGCACAGGCGCTCGACCTCGGGGTTCAGCGAGCAAAGCCCGTTGCTGAGCTTCTCGGGCAGCATGGGGATCACGCGGCGCGGAAAGTACACGCTGGTGGCGCGGTCGTAGGCGTCGATGTCGATGGCACTGCCCGTCTCCACATAGTGGCTCACGTCGGCAATCGCCACCAGCAGGCGCCAGCCCTTGCCGCGGCCGACCTTGGCAGGCTCGCAGTACACGGCATCGTCAAAATCGCGGGCATCTTCCCCGTCGATGGTGACCAGGGGCACGTCGGTCAGGTCCACGCGGCGCTTCTTGTCCTGCGCGCGCACCTTGTCGGGCAGTTCCTTGGCCTGGGCCAGGCACTCTGCCGAGAACTCGTGTGGCACGCCGTACTTGCGCACCGCAATCTCGATCTCCATGCCCGGGTCGTCCACCTCGCCCAGCACCTCGGTGATGCGGCCCACGGGCTGGCCGAACAGTGCGGGCGGCTCGGTCAGTTCGACCACGACCACCTGGCCGGGTTTTGCCGCACCGGTGGCCCCTTTGGGGATCAACACATCCTGGCCGTAGCGCTTGTCCTCCGGTGCGACCAGCCATACGCCGCTTTCCTGCAGCAGCCGCCCGATGATGGGCTGAGGGGGGCGCTCGATGATCTCGACCACACGGCCCTCGGGGCGCCCGCGACGGTCCTGGCGCACGATGCGCACGCGAACCCGGTCCTTGTGCAGCACCGCGCGCATTTCGTTGGGGGGGATATAGATGTCGCCATCGCCGTCGTCGCGGATGACGAAACCGTGTCCATCACGGTGCCCCTGCACGCTGCCTTCAATCTCCTGAGACAGGTGCGCAGCAGACTGCGCGTCGGGGGTCGTTTTTTTGATATACAATCTAAGACTTTCCTGAAATGCCCAGGTGGCGGAATTGGTAGACGCACTAGTTTCAGGTACTAGCGAGTAACATCGTGGAGGTTCGAGTCCTCTCCTGGGCACCAAGTTTAACGAGAACCCATCGCGGTTTTCACAAATATCCAGGCCGCAGTCTTTTGACCGCGGCTTTTTTGTTTCCGGACGTCTTGAAGGCGAATTGCAAGCTCCCAAGAACGCATGCAGGCGCGCATAAAAATTCGCCAAAACCTTCTGAAGCCCGAGTTTCCTGTCCTATAATTCGAGGCTTATCTGAAAGCCCAGGTGGCGGAATTGGTAGACGCACTAGTTTCAGGTACTAGCGAGTAACATCGTGGAGGTTCGAGTCCTCTCCTGGGCACCAAACATCAAAAAGCCGCTGCACCCGCAGCGGCTTTTTTGTTTTGGCGAACCCATCGCCGGGGCATGCAGTCCTCATGGGCCTTTTGCCACCGACCTACCTCGCGCCCACCGGGCCGAAAGAACAAAGCGCCCTTTCGGGCGCTTTGTTCTTCGTACACAAGCCTGCCAACTATTTGCGCAAAAGCACCTTGAGCGCGTTTTGAAGACGACGGGCATTGCTCGCGTCACTGGCACTGGCCAGAACGCGCGCAGCATCCTGCCCCCAGGTCTGGGCCGGTGCAGGGTCGTTGCGGCGCGTGAGCAACTGCAGCTGCAGCATGCGTCGCGCCGAGATGTGCTCAGCGGGCGTCGGTGCATCGGCCGCCATCTCCAGGCGCAGCAGCGCTTCAGCGGCATCCGCCTTCGGAGGTGCCGACAGCGCCTGGGCCCAGGCGGCGCGCACGGCAGGCGTCACACCTGAGCCCAGCTCCTGCGTACCGGGCAGCTGGGACGGATCGCGCTTTTCCCACGCCGTCAGCAACTGGGTAAGCGCCTCGCCATGGGCCTGTGCCGCAAGCTTCTTCAAGGCCAACTGCGCGTGCTCCATGGCGTCGCGTTGTGCACGGAAAGCCGTATCGCCCAGACGCGGACCGCGGTCTTCAAATGCCGGCCGGTCGCCATATCGCCCCCCCCGGTCCGGGCGATCGCCCGTGCGACTGTCGGGGCGCGCACCACGGCCAGCATCGCGGTCACCTGGCCGGCCATCGCGGCGCTCGCCAGGGCGGGTGCCACGACCTGCCGGCGCAGGCGCGTCTTTTTTCATGCCGGGGCGGTCATCTCCACGGACGGCCACCACAGGACGGCTTGGCTTGGGTGCCGGTGCCGGTGCCGGTGCGGCTGCGGGCGCATTCACATCGTCGCCCCCCTCAACGGCAGCCGCGGCATCAGCACCCTCTGCAGGGGCATGTACGGGCTTGGCGTCACCTGCGGCCGCAACAGCCTGCTGCTCATCACGGCGCGCCGTGGCTACCGCCTCGGCTGCCTGGGCCTGACCGCGCAGGGCGGCCTCCAGGGCCTGCATGGCCGCACGAATCTGCTGCGCATCGCCCGATGCGTTGGCTGCCTCAAGGGCTTTCGATGCCTCCAGCACCACCTTGTCACGCGCGCTCAGTTCGGTCACCGCACGGTCGCGGTCCGCAGACTTGCGGTTGAATGCCTCATCAATGGGCTTGCGGAAGGCATCCCACAGCTTTTGCTCGTGCTTGCGGTCCAGCGGAACCGTCTGCGCCTCTGCCTGCCAGCGCTGCTGCAGCGCCTTGACGGCATCAATGCGCAGCGTGGGTGCCGCGCCCAAGGCCACGGCCTCGTCGATCATGGCGTGGCGACGGGCCAGGCTTTCCTTCTGGGCGGCTTCAAATGGCGCTGCGGCCGCGCTGATCGCCTGCTTCCACAAGGGTTGCAGCTCCGCGAAGATCTTCTCGCCGACATGCCCGCCGTCGCGCCAGCGGTCGCCAAACTGATGCAGGGCCCGGTTGATGCCCTTCCAGTCGCCCGACGCTGCGTGCTCCTGGGCCCACGCCTTGACCTCCTCGATCAGCGCCAGGCGCTGCGTCTTGTGCTCGGCGGCCTCAGCGCGAATGCGGTCAAGCCACGCTTCGACAACCTTGTGCGCCGCATTGCAGGCCTCATCAAACTTCTTCCACAGCGCATGATTGGGCGCACCGCTCTGGTCTGCCTTCTTCCACTGTTCGCGCAGGCTCCGCAGGGTCTCCTGCATCTTGCGGCCCCCTAGCGCCTGCCCTTCAGGGCGGTTGAGCAGTGCTTCCGCCTTGGCAACCAACTCCTCGCGCACCTGATCTGCGCCCCAGCGCTGCCAGCCCTCCAGCTCACCGGCCGCCACCAGCGCAGCATGTACCTGGTGCTCGAGGGTCTGGTCGATGTTCTTGCCGTGCTGCTTTAGCACGGCGCGCAGAGCCGCTGCAGCGCCAACGCTGGCCTTGCCATGGCCTTCCGCGGTTTCACGCTCGAGGGTGGCAAGCGCTTCACGCACAGCCTGCATGGATTTTTCGACCGCCTCCGGGGACACCCGTGGTTTTGGCGCGCGCGCGGGCTTGCCTGCAGCAGCCTCGGCGCCACCATTGCTACCAGCTTCTGGCGGCAGGCCACGCGCGGCGCGCAGCTCATCGGCCCAGACGGGTACCGGTGGCAAAGGTGCGCTGGTATCTTCGGCAGCGAGTACGGCCTGGGCTACGGCGGGCTGGAAAGCGTCCCACACCACGAGAAGCTGTACGCGCGATGCATCCAGCAAAGGCGGAAAGCGCGCATCCACGCTAGCCCAGCTGCCATCGCTTGCCAAGTCATCCGCCTGCTGCTGCCAGCGGGCCACATCGGCACCCAGCATTTCGAGCGCAGCCTGCGCATCACGCCAGGGCTTGGTCGACAACACTTCAATGCGCTGCGCCAGGAGCACAGCCGCCTCTCGCTGCACCTGAACACGGTGCTGCAGATCCTCGATCACCTTGACGCGATCAGCCAGCTGGACCTTGAGCTGCGAGAGCGGTTCACGCGACAGCGGTGCTCCGGCCTTGGCGGCATCACGCTGCCATGCAAGGGCATCTGCAATGTTCAGCTTGGGGGCGGCAAGCAGCGCCTGGGCCTTGTCGGCCCACTCGGCGGCGATGGCCTCCTGGCCCTTGGCACGGCGAATCTCATCAAGTCGCTCGCGTACGGCACGGGCAGCCCCCTTGTCGCGCCCGCTCAGCTCCTTGAACACTTCCTGCAGCTGCTCCAAGGCAGGTTGTGTCGCCAGCCAATCCCGGATGCGCGAGGCACGCTCGCCAGACGTGGCGGCCGAAAAAGCGCCTCCGGTCATAGCATCCAGCGGATGCGGCTCGTGGGATTTGGCCGGGGCCGGATTCACTTCGGGTGCGTCAGACATTTTGTTGCGGGAGAGAAAGGGAAACATGGATCCAAGGGAATAGCAAACGCGCCAGACCAGAAGCTGTCTGGCGCCCGCCGGGTCACCGTGTTGACGGGCGTCCAGGCTCAAAAATCAAAGCCGACCGGCCCATTGGCCGGAATCGGCCAAGGGGGCAGTCTGCAGCTACCAGGCACGAGCATCGCGAGGCGCGCGTCATGCCTGGCGGGCAAAAACAGTACAAGGTACACCCTGCATTATCTATATATATGCGGAGCGTCCCAGAGCGCCGGGCAGCCACGGCATGCGGCAAGTCCGTGATCCGCCTTGCTGGCAGGCATGCCAAGCCATAAGACATCGCGAAAGTGTGCGGTCGCCGCTGCTGCTGGATGGTCTTCTCAATCCCCGGTTTCGCATGTTTCTCACGGACACATTCGGGGCGAAAAGGCATAGCGCTCGCCAGAAACAAGAAAGCCCGGTGGACATGCAATGCACATCTACCGGGCTTGACGGCTGACACAACGGTCTTTGCCATCTGCCGCAGTCCGGAGGGTAAAGGTCCGGCTGCGCGGAGGCAAGGGATTGCCTCCTTGGGGTTGCCATCGCATCGGGTGCTGCTGCGTCACCGCACTGAATGCCGGGACGGGAACATCGTATCGATGGCGTCGCCTGATCAACAGGCACCCATACCTTAACAAAACGGCGCAAACGGGGCCAAGGTAATTTTCCAATCGCCCACGGTGCCCCGATTGCTCGAATTTTGCCCCGCAGACCTCTAGGGGACGAACCCTGGCAGAAGGTAACCAAACGGTTTTTATAGGATAAAAATGCATATCAAATAGCATTGATAGTATTGACTGTGCATTAAGACACCTCCTAGAATCCGCCTGCCCTGCGACGGGCCAGTAGAAACCCCAATCGCTGCCGACCCCACCGGCTAATTCAAACGAGGTTGCAAGCACGCCATCGACGTGCCGCCTGTAGTTTTGATGGCGTACCAATCCAGGCTTTTCGTCCACCCTGGCGGCCACTCAGGCTGCTCCGGGATGAGGGCGGGGCCTCAGAAAGGAGAGCTATGACAGCGTCAGGAACCATACTTCGCGGTTTCCGAACCTTTGCCACGGACGTGGTGGAAGGATTTATAGAGATCACCCACAACAGCTTTGCGCTGATCGGCCTTGCTGTCGCGTTCGTTGTGATCATGCTGACGGCACGAGATGACCTGCGCCAGGCAGGCGAAGAACAGCTGATGACGTGGCTGCGGGAGCGCCAGGTGGAAATGGTCGGCATGCCGATCGAGCCCGAGGCCAGCGGCCGGGCCACCGCCGCCAACCCCAAGGACTTGCCCAAGCAACAGGCCGCAGTGGCCTTCTGGCTGAGCAAAAAGTACCGCGTCGCGGCCGAACCGCTGAGCGTGCTGGTTGCAGAGGCGTATGAGATCGGCGCTCGCTCCAAGATTGATCCCACGCTGATTCTGGCCATCATGGCCGTTGAATCGAGCTTCAACCCTTTTGCACAGAGTGCCGTCGGCGCCCAGGGGTTGATGCAGGTGATGACCACGGTTCACACCGAGAAATATGAAAACTTCGGCGGTCACTTTGCCGCGTTCGACCCCGTGACCAATCTCCGTGTCGGCGTGAAGGTGCTGCAGGAATGCATAGCCCGGGCCGGTTCGGTCGAAGGTGGGCTGCGGTACTACGTGGGTGCAGCCAACAACCCGGATGACGGCGGTTACGTTGCAAAGGTGATGGCCGAACACCTCCGTCTGCTCCAGGTGGCGGGCGGCCGCAGCGTGCCACTGTCTCCGCCACCAACACTGTCGACCCAGGCGCCACCGCAATCCGTGCCCGCATCGATACCCGCCGCAGCACCGGCAGCGCCCGCAACCCCGAGTGACAAGGTAGCTCTGCTCGACGCTTCGTAATCCCATCGTGCAGGCACCTGGTGTGCGTCAGTTGCTGAGCAGCGAGCCGACCGCCCTGGATCAGCCGCCTCGGCTACACTTGAGGGGTACGCGACTGGCGATAGGCGCTATGCCCTGCGGGCATTGCCGCTGACGTGGAAACCGGCGAGAACCTGCTTCTTGCAAACCACTGGGGAGCGTGCCGCGAAGGCGTCAGGCCTTTGTGTTCAGCCGTTCGCCTGGGCAGCCCTTGTTTCAAGGGACACAAGTTCATAGGACTGCCACATCATGTACGACCGCTCCATTCTTGTCGAACAGACCGACCCCGAGCTTTTCGCCGCCATCCAGGCCGAAAACGCCCGGCAGGAACACCACATCGAGCTGATCGCCAGCGAAAACTATGCCTCGCCCGCCGTGATGTGGGCGCAGGGCACCCAGCTCACCAACAAGTATGCCGAAGGCTATCCGGGCAAGCGCTACTACGGCGGCTGTGAGCATGTCGATGTGGCCGAGCAGCTGGCCATCGACCGCGTCAAGAAGATCTTTGGTGCCGACGCCGCCAACGTGCAACCGCACTGCGGTGCTTCGGCCAACGAAGCCGTGTTTCTTGCCTTCATCAAGCCCGGCGACACCATCATGGGCATGAGCCTCGCCGAAGGCGGGCACCTTACGCATGGCATGCCGCTCAACATGTCCGGCAAGTGGTTCAATGTGGTCTCGTACGGCCTGGACGCCAACGAAGCCATCGACTACGACGCGATGGAAAAGAAGGCGCATGAGACAAAGCCCAAGCTGATCATCGCTGGTGCCTCGGCCTACAGCCTGCACATCGACTTTGCGCGCTTCGCCAAGGTGGCGAAGGACGTGGGCGCGATCTTCATGGTGGACATGGCCCACTACGCAGGCCTGATCGCTGCCGGGGTGTACCCCAACCCCGTGCCCCACGCCGACGTGGTCACGTCCACCACGCACAAGAGCCTGCGCGGCCCTCGTGGCGGCATCATCCTGATGAAGGCCGAGCACGAAAAGGCCATCAACAGCGCCATCTTCCCCGGCCTGCAAGGCGGCCCCCTGATGCACGTGATCGCCGCCAAGGCTGTGGCCTTCAAGGAAGCGCTGCAACCCGAGTTCAAGGCCTACCAGGAACAGGTAGTGAAAAACGCCAAGGCAGTGGCCGAGACGCTGACCGCCCGCGGCCTGCGGATTGTCAGTGGCGGCACGCAAAGTCACGTGATGCTGGTAGACCTGCGCGCCAAGGGCATTACCGGCAAGGAAGCCGAGGCCGTGCTGGGTGCCGCCCACATGACCATCAACAAGAACGCCATCCCCAACGACCCTGAAAAGCCGATGGTGACCAGCGGCGTTCGCATTGGCACCCCCGCCATGACCACGCGGGGCTTCAAGGAAGAGGAAGCGCGCATCACGGCCAACCTGATTGCCGACGTGCTGGACAACCCACGCGACGAAGCCAACATTGCTGCCGTGCGTGCGAAGGTCAACGCGCTGACCTCCCGCTTCCCCGTCTACCGGTAAGCCCGGGCGCCCCCATGAAATGCCCCTTCTGCGGACACCTGGAGACGCAAGTCGTCGAAACACGGGTTTCCGAAGACGGGGTCTTCATCAGGCGCCGACGCCAGTGCGGTGCGTGTGACAAGCGCTTCACAACCTATGAGCGGCCCGAAGTGAACTTTCCGGCCATCGTCAAGAAGGACGGCCGACGGATCGAATACGAGCGCGCCAAGCTGATGGCGTCCTTCAACCTGGCGCTCCGCAAGCGCCCGGTGAGCACCGAACAGATCGACGGTGCGATTGAACGCATCGAAGAAAAGCTGCTCAACCTGGGGCAGCGCGAAGTCCTGTCCAGCCGCATCGGCGAACTGGTGATGCGCGAGTTGAAGAAACTGGACAAGGTGGCCTACATCCGCTTTGCCAGCGTGTACCGGAGCTTCGAGGACATCGATGACTTCCGGGCGATGGTGGACGAGGTGCGCAAGTAGCCACCGTGTTTCGCGGGCGGCCGCAACTCGTGGCCATACGCGCCAGACTGTAAAGACGGGCGCAGCGCGCACTTGCTGCGCGCGAAACCTCCCATGGCAGTTCCCAGGCGTTGCGTCGATCCCCAGCGGTCGATGGTCGACAATACAGGGGTGAAAACCCGCCATTTCCTGCAGCTGATGCTGCTCTCGGCCCTGTGGGGCGCGTCCTTCCTCTTCATACGCATTGCCAGCCCTGTGCTGGGCCCAAACGTCATGGCGGCATTGCGTATTGCCCTGGCAACTCTCACCCTGATGGCGATCATGCGCCTGGCGAACGAACGCTGGCCCTGGCGTCATTGGCGCGAATTGGTAGGCTTAGGCACGCTCACCGTTGCGGTGCCTTTCCTGCTTTATGCGTGGGCCGCGCTGCATCTGCCGGCGGGCTACAGCTCGCTGCTCAACACCATGGCGGTACCGTTTGGCGTGATTGCCGCTGCGTGGATGAAGGAAGACACACTGACCGCCACCAAGGCGTTGGGTTGTCTTTGCGGATTCGCAGGGGTTGCCCTGATCGTTCAACTGGGCCCCGTGGAGCCCACGCCCTCACTGCTGCTCGCAGCCCTCGCCAGCGTGGTGGCTGCCGCCTGCTACGGCGTGTCCACCACCTGGATGAAGCGCGCAACCACACGCATGTCGCCGCTTTCCATTGCCGCTGGCATCCACGCTGCGGCGCTGATCTTGCTGGCACCCGGCGCCGCCTGGAGCATGCCGGACGCCCGCTTCACACCCGGAGCGCTGGCTGCCGTAGCCGTGATGGGGATCGTCACGTCGGGATTCGCGTACTGGCTGAACCTGCGCGTACTCGCCCAGGTGCCCCCGGTGGCGACCATGAGCTCGGCGTTCATGATCCCCTTGTTCGGGGTGGCGTGGGGCCACATCTTTCTGGGGGAAACGCTGGGCCCGGGCATGTTCTGGGGCGGCGCGCTGGTGCTGGCGGCCACGGGCCTCGTCACCGGCTTCAATCCCTTGAAGTGGCTGTCGATCCTGAGGGCAAAAACGGACTAAAGCCCTGAGCCGCGCGCGGAGAGATCGGGTTGGCGCTGCCTGGGCGCGCTCGGGCATGGACGCAACGCGCACAAGCCGCCGTCGGTGGCACTTCATTCAAGCGTTGGAAAAAGCGCGCGCTTTGCCAACGGCTGCGGCTTTTGCCGCACCGTGTCAAAGAAACGAAGCCTGAATGGGTGGAACCGCGCTCGTCACGTCCGCGCACTGCGCCCGGTGACGCAAGGCATGGTCCATCACAACAAGCGCCAGCAGCGCCTCGGCGATGGGCGCGGCACGGATGCCGACGCAGGGGTCATGGCGCCCCTTGGTGATGACCTCGGCGCTGTTGCCGTGGATATCGATGGACGCCCGGGGGCTGATGATGGAGCTCGTCGGCTTGATGGCGATGCTGACTTCGATGTCCTGCCCGGTGCTGATGCCGCCGAGCACGCCACCTGCGTTGTTGGACTCGAATCCAGCCGGTGTCATCGAGTCGCCGTGCGTGGTGCCGCGCTGCGCCACGCTGGCAAAGCCGGCGCCAATCTCCACGCCCTTGACGGCATTGAGCCCCATCATTGCGTAGGCGATGTCGGCGTCAAGCTTGTCGTACAACGGCTCACCCAGGCCCACCGGCACACCCGTGGCCTGCACCCGGATACGCGCGCCGCAGGAGTCGCCAGCCTTGCGCAGCGCATCCATATAGTCCTCGTACTGCGCCACGTCTGCCACCGGTGCAAAGAATGGGTTCGAGCGGACGTGGTCCCAGCTCTCGAAGGGAATCGCGAGTTCGCCGAGCTGCGTCATGCAGGCCCGAAACTGCACTCCGTAGCGCTGGGCCAGCCACTTCTTGGCCACAGCGCCAGCAGCCACCGTGGGCGCCGTCAACCGGGCAGACGAACGGCCACCGCCGCGCGGGTCGCGGATGCCGTATTTGTGCCAGTAGGTGTAGTCAGCGTGCCCGGGGCGAAAGCTCTCGGCAATGTTGCTGTAGTCCTTGCTGCGCTGATCGGTGTTGCGGATCAGGAGGGCAATGGGCGTACCCGTGGTCTTGCCCTCATACACGCCGGACAGGATCTCCACCGCGTCGGGTTCGTTGCGCTGCGTCACATGGCGGCTGGTCCCAGGCCGGCGGCGATCCAGGTCGGCCTGGATGTCTGATTCCGACAAGGGCATGCCCGGCGGGCATCCGTCGATCACGCAGCCTATCGCCGGGCCATGGGATTCACCGAAGTTGGTGACTGCAAACAAGGTGCCAAAGGTGTTTCCGCTCATCGCGCGATTATCCCAGAGCCACAAGGCCGTCTACCCGGCAAAAGCCTCTTGGCACAGTTACAGCCTGTTGCTAGCATCTTGCAAAGACCATCTGGGAGATGCATGCCCCCTTCCGACCTGCCCAACGCTGCCGCCCCGGGCCCCGGCTCGCCCGTCAAGCATGCATCTCTGCAGATGGAAGCGATGCGCAATGCGCTGGATGCCAGCGACAACGCCATCGTGATGAGCGACAGCGACCGGCGTGTGGTTTATGTCAACGCCGGGTTCACGCGGCTCTTCGGTTATCCGTCCGCAGACGTGCTGGGCAAGCGGCTGAGCGAAACCCTCTTTGACGCCCGCGCCGAGCCCGGCATCCTCGACCACATCCGAACCACTCTCAGCTCCGAAGGAAAGGCTCGGGTCGAGACCCTGCTCTACGGCCAGACAGGCCAGCCGCGGTGGGTGTCGATGGTGATCAATTCTTCTGACGCCGGGGCAGGCGGTACCGGCGGCACCATCGCAGTGCTGACCGACATCACGCTGACCAAGATGCACGAGGTGCTGCAAAAGCGCGTGCTCGAAGGCATGGTGAACGAACTGCCCCTTCCCGATCTCATGATATTGGTGTGCAAGGAAGTGGAGCGTATCGCGCCGGAGGTGACGGCCTCGATCCTTGCGGTAGACGACTCGGGGTACCTGCGCCCGCTGGCCGCCCCTGGGCTGACGCCCGAGATCTGCGAAAAAATCAACGGGGTGCGGATTGGTCCGAACACAGGCTCCTGCGGCACAGCAGCCTACCGCGGCCAGCCTGTCGTGACCACGGACATGGCCACCGATCCGTTGTGGGACGACTACCGGGCGCTGTTCGCGTCCACTGGCTTCAAGGCATGCTGGTCAAGTCCCATCAAGGACCGCCGCGGCAAGGTGATCGGTACCTTCGCCTTCTACTTTCGTGAAAACCGCGAACCCGGCGTGCTGCACCGGCGGCTCGTCGACGTAGGACTGCATCTTTGCGCATTGGCCATCGAGCGGGCGGCGGCTGCTGCACGAATTCACCAGCTGGCCTTCTTCGACGCCCTCACGGGCCTTCCCAACCGCTCCATGCTGCGCAGCAGCGCAGTGCGGGCGCTCAGCAGCCTGCGCCAGGACAACCTCCCTGGCGCGCTTTTGTTCATCAACCTCGACCGTTTCAAGCAGGTCAATGAGACCCTCGGCCATGCGGCAGGCGACGCGCTGCTGTGGGAGGTCGCCACGCGGCTCACCCAGGCATTGCGGGCCCGTGACCTCATCGGTCGCCTTTCAGGTGACGAATTCGCCCTGCTGCTGTGCGACTGCGCTACCGGCGACGCCGTACAGATTGCGCAGCGCATCCTGGACGACCTTGCCCGCCCCGTCCTTCTCCCGGGCCAGGAGTACATGGCCCAGGCATCGGTGGGCATCGCAATGTATCCGGAAGACGGCACGACGATCGACAACCTGCTGCGCCACGCCGACCAGGCCATGAACCAGGCCAAAAGCGAACAGCGGCACAGCCTGCAGCTGTTCAGCCCCGAAATGAACCGCCGCGCGCAGGAGCGCGCGCGGCTGGAGCGCGACCTGCGGCACGCGCTGGCCGAGGGGAGCCTGACGCTGCACTACCAGCCGCAGGTGCTCAGCACATCGCCTCGCACCCTCCATGGTGTGGAGGCGCTGGCGCGCTGGAACCACCCCGAGCGCGGCGCCGTACCGCCCGGCGAGTTCATTCCGGTGGCCGAAGAAGCTGGCCTGATTCATGAGCTGACCCTCTGGGTACTCGAAGAGGCATGCAGCCAGCTGAACACCTGGCGCGCTGCGGGTAAGAACGTGCCCACCGTGGCAATCAATCTGTCGGGCCGCAGCTTTCACCACCCGGAGTTTGCCCAGCAGATCAGCGACACGCTGCAGCGCCACCACCTGCACCCGGGTGACCTTATGCTGGAGATCACCGAAAGCGTGATGATGGACGCGCGCCCAGAGACACGCGCAAACATTGCCGCCCTGCACAGCAGGGGTTTCAAGCTTTCACTGGATGACTTCGGCACCGGCTACTCCAGCCTGAGCTACCTGCACCGGCTGCCCATCGCCGAGCTCAAGCTGGACATGGCGTTTGTGCGCGACCTCACCACCAGCCCCACCGCACGCGCGCTCACGGTATCGGTGCTGAGCATTGCGCACAGCCTGGAGATGGTGGTGGTTGCCGAAGGGGTGGAAACGCCCGGGCAGCAGCAATGGCTGCAAGCGCACGGATGCCCGGTCATGCAGGGCTACCTGTTCGGGCGCCCCATGCCAGCCCACGAGATTGAAGCCTGGTTGGATGCAGCAGGCCACTCGGGTCGCTGACCTGGCGGGAGGGTAAAGCGCTGACGATCCAGCGAAACCCATCCCGGAAACCATCGCTCAGCCGCGCGGGTCGTCTTCAGGCCAGTCGCGGATGTACGCCTTGAGCATCTTGTTCTCGAAATTCTGGCTGTCCACCACGGCCTTGGCCACGTCATAGAAGCTGATCACGCCCATCAGCATGCGGCGGTCCATCACGGGCATGTAGCGTGCATGGCGGTCCAGCATCATGCGGCGCACCTCGTCCATGTCGGTTTCCATGGTGCAGGTCAGGGGCGCATCGTCCATGGCGGTGCGAACCAGCATGGTGCCCACGCTGCCGCCGTTCTTGACCAGGGCCTGGATCACCTCACGGAATGTGAGCATGCCCACCAGATCGCCGTGCTCCATCACCACCAGCGATCCGATGTCGCGCTCGGCCATCAGGTCCACCGCGCCGGCCAGCGGCTCGTCGGGCTGGACGGTGTACAGGGTGTTCCCCTTGACGCGAAGGATGTCGCTGACTTTCATGGTGCTGTATCTCCGAGAGGGCCCGTGCAACGCCGCGTGCGTTGCACCAATGTGGAGACAAATATAGCCCACAATGCCCCGCTGACCAGACAACATGGGAGACACAGGAATGCCCGGTTACTCCGACCCCGGCTTTGATACGCTGGCCCTGCACGCAGGCGCTGCGCCCGACCCCGCCACCGGCGCGCGCGCCGTGCCCATCCACCTCACAACGTCGTTCGTCTTCGAGTCGAGCGACCACGCCGCCGCCCTCTTCAACCTGGAGCGTGGCGGCCATGTGTACAGCCGCATCAGCAACCCCACCAATGCCGTGCTGGAGCAGCGCGTGGCCGCCCTGGAAGGCGGCGTGGGCGCGATTGCCACGGCCAGCGGCCAGGCGGCACTGCACCTGGCCATCGCCACGCTGATGGGCGCGGGCAGCCACATCGTGGCCAGCACGGCGCTGTATGGCGGCTCGCAGAACCTGCTGCACTACACGCTGTCGCGCTTCGGCATCGAGACCACGTTTGTGAAGCCGGGCGACATCGATGCATGGCGCGCCGCCGTGCGCCCCCACACCAAGCTGTTCTTTGGTGAAACCGTGGGCAACCCGGGGCTGGATGTGCTGGACATCCCCACCGTGAGCGCGATCGCGCACGAGGCCGGCGTGCCGCTGCTGGTGGACTCCACCCTTACCTCGCCCTGGCTCATCAGGCCGTTTGAGCACGGCGCCGATCTGGTCTACCACTCGGCCACCAAGTTCCTGTCGGGCCACGGCACCGTGGTGGGCGGCATCGTGGTGGACGGCGGCAGCTTCGACTGGGACGGCCCGAAGTCCGCTGGCAAGTTTGCCGAGCTGACCCAGCCCTACGACGGCTTTCACAACATGGTGTTTGCCGAAGAGAGTACTGTGGGCGCCTTCCTGCTGCGGGCGCGCCGCGAAGGTCTGCGCGACTTTGGCGCCTGCATGAGCCCGCACACCGCCTGGCTCATCCTGCAGGGCATCGAAACGCTGCCCCTGCGCATGGAACGCCATGTGCGTAACACCGAGAGGGTGGTCGAGTTTCTGGCCGCCCAGCCATTTGTATCGCGCGTGGGCCACCCTCTGCTGGCGTCCCACCCCAGCCATGCGCTGGCCCAAAAGCTGCTGCCGCGCGGCGCCGGTTCGGTGTTCAGCTTTGACCTCAAGGGCCACCGCGAGCAGGGCAAGAAGTTCATCGAAACCCTCAAGGTGTTCAGCCACCTGGCCAATGTGGGCGACTGCCGCAGCCTGGTGATCCACCCGGCCAGCACCACGCACTTCCGCATGAGCGACGAGGCTCTTGCAGGCGCTGGCATCACGCAGGGCACCATACGCCTGTCAATTGGCCTGGAGGATGCCGACGACCTGATCGACGACCTCAAGCGCGCGCTGAAGGCGGCCGAGAAGGCGGGGGCATGACCATGCACATCGAAGTGAACGGAGCGCCGGTCTACTGCTACACCGGCGGCAAGGCGTTTGACGCCGCCAAGCCCACGGTCGTGTTCATCCACGGCGTGCTCAACGACCACAGTGTGTGGGCCCTGCAGACGCGCTACATGGCCAACCACGGCTGGAACGTGCTGGCCATCGACCTGCCCGGGCACTGCCGCAGCGGCGGCAACGCACCCGCCACGGTGGAAGAAGGCGCAGACTTCATCGGCGCGATGCTGGATGCTGCAGGCGTGCAGCGCGCTGCGCTGGTGGGCCACAGCTGGGGTTCACTCATTGCCATGGAAGCCGCGGCGCGGCTGGGCGAGCGCATCAGCCACCTGGTGCTGGTGGGCACGGCGTTTCCGATGAAGGTATCGCCCGCGCTGATCGAGGCTTCTGCCGCCGACCCCGAAAAAGCCATGCGCATGGTCAACGTGTTCTCGCGCAGCACGCTGGCCGCACCGCCTTCGGCGCTGGGGCCCGGCACCTGGGTGTTTGGCGCGGGCATGGCGCTGGGCCGCAAGGTGCTGCGCAGCAACCCGGCGGTCAACGTGTTCCAGCGCGGCTTCATCGCCTGCGACAGCTATGCCAACGGCGAGGCCGCCATGGCGCAGATCGCCTGCCCCGTGCTGTTTGCGCTGGGCGCCCACGACCAGATGACACCGCCCAAGGCCGCGCAGGGGCTCATCAAGGCAGCCCGCGCTGCGGGGAAGAAGGTGGAGGTGGTCCACCTGCCGGTCGGCCACAACCAGATGACGGAAGCGCCCGAGGAAACCCTGGCGGCGCTGCGCGACTTTCTTGCGCGGTAGCAGGCGCTGTCGCGGCCCCGCCCCGGACCGCTGACAGCGACGGTTTGCGGCGGGGGATTTGGGCAGGGAAGGCTATGTCGGCAAGGCGACTGTGCGCCGCACTGCCGGGCTTCCACTGGGGCCCAAGTGCACGCACACGCCCGCCAGCCCCCTGCTGGCAGGCGCCAGAGGCACGCTACCGACCGGAGACACCATGGACATCGCCACGCCCGCCACCGACCCGCGCACGTTCAAGACGTTTGCGGAGTTCTACCCCTTCTACCTGACCGAACACAGCAACCGCACCTGCCGCCGGCTGCACTTTGCGGGCTCCACACTGAGCCTTTTATGTCTGGCGATGCTGGTGGCCACGGGCAAGCCGCAGTACCTGCTGTATGGGCTGCTGTGCGGGTACGCCTTTGCGTGGGTGGGCCACTTCGGGTTTGAGAAGAACAAGCCCGCCAGCTTCAAGCGCCCGCTGTACAGCTTCATGGGCGACTGGCGGATGTACGCGGACATCTGGACGGGAAAAGTCTCGCTCTGAGCGGCCATTTTTGGTCAAAATGGTCTCTAGCGCTTGTCTTATATGCCCTAGTTGCTATCATTTTTGAATAGATGAAATAGCCAGGCGCCATGTTCGTCCGCATGGTCACCGCGGTATCCCAGGCGACGCGAATGCCAGACCCGCCATGCTGCAGTCTGGCAGCTGCCAGCGTGTGAACGGACAGCGCGCCTCAACGCGTGCGCAACACGTCGGCCAGGTGCAGCGCATCCATCCCGGCCTTGTGCCACAGGGGCTCCAGCGCCTCCGAGCGCTCCAGCAGCAGGCGCTGCAGCAGCGGGGCCAGCAGCGTGCGTTCGGGGTCCACCAGCAGCACATAGCGCGACTCGGGCACGTCCGACGGAGTGACCGCGGCATCCGTCACCTGCCCCGCCCAGTCCAGCGCCGTAAGCGCCTCCAGCGCGGGCTGCAGTTGCAGCGCATCCACGCCCAGCAGCTGTGCCAGCTGGCTGGGGCGCAGGCCGGTGCCGCCCTCGGCGCGGGTGCGGTGCAGGGCCTGCAGCACCTCTACCGCCAGCTGAAAGTTCCAGCCCGCCACAGTGCCGCGGCGGGCCACACCGGCCAGCAGGCTGGGCAGGTAGGCCGTCACCACCGCCCCCAGCAGCACGATGACCCACGCCACATAAATCCACACCAGCAGGATGGGCAGCGTGGCGAACGCGCCGTACACCACCGAATACGTGGGCACCTGCGCCAGGTACAGCGCCAGCACCTTCTTGGCCAGCTCGATGCACACGGCCACAAACAGGCCGCCCGCCCACGCATGCCGCCACTTCACGGGCGTGTTGGGCACATAGTGGTACAGCGCCGCCATGCCCCCGGCCAGCACGATGAACTGCACCGAGTCAAACAGCAGCTTGACGCCATCGGGCACCCGCTGCACCAGCCCGCCCGATGCCGACAGCACATACGACGTAGCCGCCAGGCTTGCGCCCAGCAGCAATGGCCCCAGCGTGACGGCGGCCCAGTAGATCAGCACGCGCTGGCCCAGCGGGCGCAGCCGCTGCACGCGCCAGATGCCGTTGAGCGTGCGGTCGATGGTGAGGATGAGCGCCAGCGCCGTGATCAGCAAGATGCTGAAACCCGCCACCCCCAGGCCGCTGGCCTTGGCCGCAAACTGCGTAAGGTAGCCCAGCACCTGGCGCGAGATGCTGTCGGGCACCAGGCTGTCTACCAGCCAGCGCTGGAGCAGCACCTGCAGCTTGCTGAAGATGGGAAACGCCGTGAAGATGGCCAGCGCCACCGCAAAAAACGGCACCAGCCCCAGCATGGTGGTGAAGGTGAGGCTGCTGGCGGTGAGCCCCAGCCGGTCTTCCCGGAAGCGCTCGCGCAGTGTGAGGGCCGTGGTCTTCCACGGAAAGTGCGACAGCTCGGCCAGCAACTCCTCCAGCCGCGCCGCCGCCTTCTGGACCACCTCGTTCATGTTGCGTGCGTCCCTGCCAGGCCCCGCGCTGCGCGGCCCATGCGCAGCCACCGCAGACACCCGCATCGCGCAGGCCCCGCATCCACACGAAGGGCCGCACACGGAGGGCGGTGGTCAACGGAAACAAAGGGCAAAGGCATGGCCGATATGATGCCACCCCAATGACTGCGCCCTCCCCAGCCTCCTTCCCCCCCGTGCATGTACCCGTCAGCAACGCGGTGTCCGCCACCCGCTGGCTGGCCGCTGGCAGCTTGCTGGCGCTGATTGTGCTGTGCCTGGCGTGGGAGCTGCTGCTGGCACCGCTGCGGCCCGGCGGCTCATGGCTGGCGCTGAAGGCGCTGCCCCTGTGCATTCCGCTCGCGGGCATCCTCAAGAACCGCATGTACACCTACCGCTGGGTCAGCCTGGTGATCTGGCTGTATTTCACCGAAGGCGTCGTCCGCGGCTGGAGCGATAAGCCACCCTCGCAATGGCTGGCGTGGGTGGAAGTGGCGCTGTGCCTGGTGCTGTTTGTGGCCTGCACCCTGCATGTGCGGCTGCGCCAGCGCAACGCCCGCGAAGCCTCTGCCGAGGCTGAAGCGCAGGCAGCGCAGCAGCCCGCCACCGCAGCGGCACCGGGCACAGGCCCGGCCACCTGATGCCGCCCCCAGAACGAACACTGACCGCCCCCATGCCCACCACCACCCTGCTCGAAACATTGCGCGCCATCGTTGGCCCCACCCACGTCATCACCGAAGGCGACATGACCGCCTGGGAACAGGACTGGCGCCGCCGCGTGCGCGGCAAGGCGCTGGCCGTGGTGAGGCCGGGCAACACCACCGAGGTGGCTACGCTGGTCAAGGCCTGCGCTGCCGCAGGCACCGCCATCGTGCCGCAGGGCGGCAACACCGGGCTGGCCGTGGGTTCCACGCCGGATGCATCGGGCACGCAGATCGTGCTGAGCCTGGCGCGCATGAATGCCGTGCGCAATGTCGATACCGCCAACCTGACCATGACGGTCGAAGCCGGCTGCATCCTGCAGAACCTGCAGGAAGTGGCGCGCAACGCGGGCCTGCTGTTCCCGCTGTCGCTGGCGGCCGAGGGCAGCTGCACCATTGGCGGCAACCTGGGCACCAATGCCGGCGGCACACAGGTCGTGCGCTACGGCAACACGCGCGACCTGTGCCTGGGGCTCGAAGTGGTGACCGCACAGGGCGAGGTGTGGAGCGGCCTCAAGGGCCTGCGCAAGGACAACACCGGCTACGACCTGCGCGACCTGTTCATCGGCAGCGAAGGCACCCTGGGCATCATCACCGCGGCGAGCATGAAGCTTTACCCACAGCCCGCCGCCAAGCTCACCGCCTGGGCCGCCGTGCCGACCATGGAGCACGCGGTACAGCTGCTGGGCATGGCCCACAAACAGCTGGGCGCGGGCCTCACGGGCTTTGAGGTGATGGGCCAGTTTGCGCTGAGCCTGGTGGGCAAGCACATGCCGCAGCTGCGCGTGCCGTTTCTGGGCGACGCTGCAGCTGCCTGGTGCGTACTGCTCGAGAACTCCGACAGCGAATCCGAAGAGCACGCGCGCGGCCGTTTTGAATCGTTGCTCGAAGCCGCCTTTGAAGCCGGCTGCGTGACCGACGCCGTGGTGGCCGAGAACCTGACCCAGGCGCAACAGCTGTGGCATATCCGCGAGAGCATTCCGCTGGCCCAGGCTGAAGAAGGCCTGAACATCAAGAACGACATCTCCATCCCGATCTCGCGCATCCCTGCCTTTGTGGCGCACACCGACGCCCTGCTCCAAAGCCAGATCCCGGGCGTGCGCCTGGTCAACTTCGGCCACCTGGGCGACGGCAACCTGCACTACAACGTGCAGGCGCCGGCAGAGGGCGATGCCAAGGCCTTTTTGCGCGACTACGAAGCGCAGGTCAACCACCTGGTCTATGAAGCCGTGGCCGAGTTCGGCGGCTCGTTCTCGGCCGAGCACGGCATTGGCGAGCTCAAGGCCGACAAGCTGGAAAAGTACCAGTCGCCCGTGGCACTGTCGATGATGCGCGCCATCAAGAACGCGCTGGACCCGCAGGGGATCATGAACCCGGGGCGGGTGTTGCGGTCGGCATAACTATACTGCCCGGACGGAGGCTCCTGCCGCGCGCAGACAGATTCTTAGCCCACCCAAAATGCTATTTATTTCATAGCAAATGGGTCAATATAAACGGGCGCTAGCAGGCTTTTTGACTGCATTTCCACTGCACGCAGGCCCCCAAAGTCGCTCCCTGCCCTCACAGTCGCTTGCGCATCGGCTGCGCCTGCAAACCCTTCCAGCTTTGTACGGTCGCACTCGGCTCATATCCCTGGCGGCGGTAGAAGGCCTCCGCCGTGCGTGTGCTTTCCAGCACCAGTGCGTCCAACCCAGTCTCGCGCGCGCCCGCCTCTGCGGCCAACAGCAATACCCGCCCGACCCCCTGGTGCAAAACCTCCGGCACCAGGTAGCACAGCGCCAGACTGCCCCCTGCAACCAGCGCAAAACCCACGATCTCGCCGTTGTAAAACGCGCCCCATGCCATTGCGCCCGGGGACGTCATCCACCGCGCCACGGTGTCAGGCGTCTTGTTGGCCAGCCAGGCATCGAGCACTGCCGGATCGTTGCGGTGGTCCAGCGTGCAGCAGTGTGTGATGGACCGGCGCACCACGCCACAGGCCTCACGCGCCAGCGAAGCATCGGCAAGGCGAATGACCGAACAGGCCTTTTCGAGCGACATTGCGGGCTCCCGGGTTTCCAGCAAGCGGACCGGCCTCGGCCGTCAGCCGTGCAGCACCACAGCGGGATGCTGCACGACGCGATCCGCCGCCTGCGCCCACCCCGGCGGCACACAGCCCTGCTCCATCACACACAGGCTTGCGCTGGCCAGGGCGTGGCGCAATGCCTGCTGGCACGCGTTCACGGACAGCACCTGAACAAACTCCGCCAAGCTACCGGCCGCGGTGGGCTGCGCCTGGGTCAGCAAGTGCGCCAGCAGCCCGGCCAGAAAACTGTCGCCGGCGCCCACGGTGTCTACCACCCGCAGCGGCTGCGCTTCCTTTGCAAAGCATTGCGTACCGTTGCGGTGCAGCAACCAGGCACCTTGTGCCCCCATGGTGAGCGCCAGCAGATGGGCCGCGGGATGGGCGTGCAGGAGCTGCCGGGCGCGTGCCAGAGCGTCGGTGCCGGGCACCGCAAGATGGTCCAGGTCTTCGTCGCTCACCTTGATGATGTGGGCGTGGGCCAGCGCGGCGTGCACGGCGGCGCGGTAGGCCACCAGGTCGGGCATCACGGAGGGGCGCAGGTTGGCGTCGACCACCAAGCAGTGGCCTGCGGCATGCTGGTCGGCCAGCCACGGCAGGTAGATGGCCGTATCGCGTGCGTCCAGCGCCAGTGCGCCGGTGCAGACCAGCTGCAAAGCGGGCAAGGCAGCGCAGGCCGCGCCCAGCCCCTGCGATGACACGGCGCGGTCGGCCACGCCCTCGCGATAAAACGCGTAGTCGGGGTGACCGTGTTCATTGAGGTTGACCACCGCCAGGGACGTGACGGGCTGCACCGGCTCGGGCCGGGCCAGGTGCACACCATCGGCCAGCAACTGCGCAGCCAGCTCGCGGCCAAATCGGTCACGCGACAGGGGGTTGAGGTACTGCGTGCCCACGCCTTGGCGGGCCAGCGCACGGCACAGGTTGTAGAGCGCGCCGCCCAGGCACGGCAGGTAGCTGCCATCGGGGCGGCGGATCAGGTCGATGAGGGCCTCGCCAGCAATGGCGGCGTGGATGGGCGCTGTGCCGTTGGAAATCGTAGATGCGGAAGTCATGGACGTTTGGAAGGAAGCAGACAGTGCGTCAGAACTGCGATTGCAGCGCGGGGTACAGCCCGACAAAGCGGGCATAGCGTTCGGCCAGCTGGGCTTGTTGTGCGGGCTGTGGCATGAAGGTGGCGTCAGCGGGCAGGGGCTGGCACCAGTAGGCTTCGTCACCACCGCAGGCCATGGCCGCCAGGCGCGCGGCCCCCAGGGCGGCTGCGGCGTGTGCGCCCTGCGGGCGCTGCAGCGGGGTGCCCAACGCGCTGGCCAAGAGCTGCGCCCAGGGGTTGCTGCGGGCACCGCCACCGACCAAGGCCAGGGCTGCGTCATCCCGGCGGGCAGCACCACCCTGCCCGGCCCCGGCAGCACGCATGGCATTGAGGCCATCGAGCAGGCCAAAGCCCACGCCTTCCATCACGGCATAGGCCAGGTCCACCGCTTCGTGCTCGGCCCGCAGGCCCATGAACACGCCGGTGGCAGCCGCGTTGTTGTGCGGTGTGCGCTCGCCACTCAGGTACGGCAGAAACAGTGGCGCCTGCGCCTGGCGGGTGGTGTTGAGGACGCTGACGGCGTCAGACAGTTGCGCCTCGTCGCTACGCCCCGTCAGCCGGGTGACCCAGCCAAACGCACTCGCTGCACTGAGCATGACGGACATGTGGTGCCAGCGCTGCGGCAGCGCATGGGCAAAGGCATGCACGGCGCGCTCGGTGGCAGGCGCAAAAGCGTCCGTCACGCGAAAGACCACACCCGAGGTGCCCAGCGACACAAAGCCCTGCCCCGCAGTGCGGGCGCCCACGCCCACGGCACTGGCGGCGTTGTCGCCTGCGCCAGCAGCGACGACGATGCGGTCACCGAGCCCCCAGCGGCGGGCCACATCGCTGCGCAGTGTGCCGGTGGGCGCAGTGCCCTCGGCCAGCGCAGGCATGTGCGAAACATCGAGCCCACAGGCTTGCAACATGGCCGGGCTCCAGGCGCGCGCCTGCACGTCCAGCCACAGCGTGCCCGATGCGTCGGACATGTCGCTCACCATATCGCCAGTGAGTTGCAGGCGCAGCCAGTCCTTGGGCAGCAGCACGGCGCGGATCTGGTCGAACACGGCGGGCTCGTGCGTGCGCAGCCACAGCAGCTTGGGCGCGGTGAAGCCGGGCATGGCGAGATTGCCGGTGATCTGGCGCGAGCTGGGCACAGCCGACTCCAGCTGCGCACATTCGGCGCTGGCGCGGCCGTCGTTCCACAAGATGGCCGGGCGCAGCACCTGGCCCTGCGCGTCCAGCACCACCGCGCCATGCATGTGGCCCGAGAGCCCCATGCCCCGCACCTGCGCCCACGCTGCGGGAGCCTGCGCGCGCAACTGCGCCACGGCGGTCTCCACGGCGGCCCACCAGTCGGCGGGGTGCTGCTCGCTCCAGGTGGGCTGGGGGCGCAGCTGGGGCACGGCGGCGTCTGCCGTAGCGACCACAGTGTGCGCATCGTCCAGCAGCAGGAGCTTGACACCCGAGGTGCCTAAATCGATTCCGAGGTACATGGGTGATGGACAGATGTCAGTGATTCACAGTGAAAGCCATGGCCCGGCCTTTATCTTTGGCGGGCTGCGTGAAGGGGTCACGCAACAAGGGCCTCCCCTCTCAGGGTGCAGATCCGGCCAGGGATCAGGAAGTCTTTCCAAACCTTCCCGCGCCCTGCTTGCGGTACTCGCTGGGCGTCATGCCCTTGATGTCCAGAAAGCGGCGGTTGAAGTTGGCCATGTTGTTGAAGCCCACGTCATACGCAATGTGGGTGATGTAGCGCTCGGTCTCCATCAGCAGCTGGCACGCGCGGTTCACACGCACCAGGTTCACGAAGTCTGTGAAGGTATTGCCCGTCGCACGGCGGAAGAAGCGTGAGAAGCGGCTCTCCGTCATGCCCAGCTCCTGCGCCAGGTCGGCCGCCGACAGCGGGTCGGCCAGATGGTCGGTGATGCGGCTCACGATGGCGTTGATCTGGTCGAGCTGGGTATCGTTGTCCTCGCTTTGCAGCTGCGTGCTCGACAGCAGGCGAAAGTCGGTGCAGCGCGCCAGGTCGCTCAGGAACTCACAGAAAGCGCCGAACCGGGCGAGCCCCTGGCGCGCCTTGATGCGGTGCCAATGCTCTTGCGCCTGCGCTTCCATGCCAAAGAACTCCACACCGTGGCGCGCGCGCTCCAGCAGAGGCAGCACCTCGCGCAGCTCGGGGATGGTCTCGCTGCTGGCCACCAGCGGCGCGTGCGAGAACTGGATCACCAGGTCGCGCAGCGGCACGCCGCCTTCGGGCAGGTCCATGCTGATCCAGTTGTGCGGCAGGCGCGGCCCGGTCAGCACCAGGTGGCCGGGCTGGAACTGACCGATCCAGTCCCCCACAAAGACCTTGCCCGAGGTGGCGGTGATCAGGTGCAGCTCGTACTCGTCGTGGTAATGCCAGCGCGCCAGCGGCGTGGGAAACCCGTGCGACAGGCAACGGATGAAGCCCGCCGTCTCGGGCGACTCGTAGCCCAACGCGGGCGAGCGCACATAGTCGTGCTCCAGCTCGGGCTTGGTCTGGCGCGGGGCGATGGGCGTCTTCACGGTCATGGCGATAGTGGACTCAAATTACACCAGCATCAGGCGCCTGTCCGCTCCGCCACAAAAGCCAACACGCGGGCATAGGCTTTGCGCAGCGCGTCCAACAATTGGGGGTGGCTGGCCATCTCGCCCCACAGGGTCGTGTCGGCCGCATAGGCCGCCACGGGGTCAGCGGCATCGCAGATGGCATGGGCCACGGCGGGATCCATGGCCTGGTCCTGGTAGCTGTAGGGGATCTGCCCCGCGTGCCAGCGCTGCAGGTAGGCCAGGAACAGCGCGGGCAGCATGGCCACGCTGTCGAACGACGCGTTGCGCGCGAGCTTGTCGCGGATAGTGGGCGCAATCATGCCGGGGATCTTGGAGAACGCATCCATGGCCACGCGCTGGTTGGTGTCGGCGATGGCGGGGTTGCCGAAGCGGTCCAGCACGACGTCACGATACTGCTCCAGGTTGATGGGGCATGGTTGCTCGGGCGTGTGGAGCACCGGGATCGCGTCGTCGGTGACGTAGTCGTAGGCCATCTGGCGGATGGCCGCGTCGTGTGTGCCTTCGTGGATGTACTGGTAGCCCGCCAGCGTGCCCGCCCAGGCAATGCAGCTGTGGGTGGCGTTGAGCAGGCGGATCTTGGCCTCTTCATGGGCCTGCACCGACTGCACCATCTCGACACCAACCGTTTCCCACGCGGGGCGGCCTGCGATGAAGTCGTCTTCAATGACCCACTGGATAAAGCTTTCACCCATGAGTGCTGCCTTGTCATCCCAACCTGTTGCAGCCTTCACGCGCTCGGCCACATCGGGCGTGGGGCGCGGCGTGATGCGGTCCACCATGGCGTTGGGGCTGGTGGTGTTCTGCTCCACCCATTCTTTCAGTGGCGCATCGCCCAGCGCCTCGATGAACTGCAGCAGCCCGCCGCGCGAGCGGTCGCCGTTGTGGCGCAGGTTGTCGCAGTTCATCAGCGTCACAGCGCCCGCACCGGCTGCCCTGCGCGCTCGCAGGATGCTGACCAGACCGCCGTAGATGGTGTGGCCTGCCTGGCCCGCCTTCACGGCCGCCAGGTCGGCGCGCAGGTCGGCAAACGTGGGCCAGTCGAGCTGGTTCTGGGCATCCAGGTAGTAGCCAGCCTCGGTCACCGTGAAGCTGATGATGCGGGTGGCGGGGTCGGCACCCATGGCAATCAGCGGGGCCAGGTCATCCTGGTAGGGGACCACGCGCTGGATGGACTCGATGACGGTGTAGCTGCGCTCGCCTTGGGGGGTGACGGTTTCGAGCGTGTAGCGTCCACCCTGCGCTTGCAGCGCCGCGATGGTGTCGGCCATGTCCGGGCGGAGGTTGCCGCCTGCGATGGCCCAGCCCGTGTCGCCCTGCTGGCGCAATGCGTGAACGTAAACGGCCTGGTGCGCGCGGTGGAACGAGCCCAGGCCCAGGTGCAGGATGAAATTCATGGTGCGTGACTGCGGGTTTCTAGAGATCAAAGTTCGTGGGCATCATCACGACGTCGCGGATGGTCATGCCGCGCGGGCGAGTGAGCATGAAGAGCACCACGTCGGCCACTTCAGACGCCTCGATGAGGCTGCCGCTGGCCTTGGCCTCGGCCAGCTTTTCCGCGGGCCAGTCGGCCAGCAGCGAGGTGATGACGGGCCCGGGCGAGATGGAGCCCACGCGGATACCGTGCTTGAAGACCTGGCGGCGCACGGTCTGCACGAAGCAGTTGACGGCCCACTTGGACGATGCGTAGACGGGCTCCCACGGCGTGGGGAAATGCGCGGCCAGCGAACTGGTGACGATGATGTCGCCCGTGCCGCGCTGGATCATGTGGGGCAGCACGTTGTGCACGTTCTTCATCACCACGTTGACGTTCAGGTTGAGCATGCGGTCGATGGCGTCGGGGTCGGCATCCACCAGGTCGCCGCCCACATACAGCCCGGCGTTGGCGTGGAAGATGTCGAGTTGTCCCGCAATGGCCAGCGTGCGCGCAAGCAGGCTCGCACACTGCTTTGTGTCCAGCAAATCCAGCACCAGCGGCGACGCTTGGGCGCCGATGGCTGCGCAAGTCTTGTCCAGCGCTTTTTCATCGCGGTCGATAAGTACCACGTGCGCTCCAGCGTCGGCCATGGCCTTTGCACTGGCAAACCCGATGCCCGATGCAGCGCCGGTGACGGCGGCCACCTTGCCGTGCAATTCCCGGCCTGTGGTCACGGCGGTCATGCAGCTGCACCCGCGACAACACGGCCCGCAGGGTCGAACCAATGGGCGTGCGACGCGTCGATGTCCAGGCTCACCGCATCGCCGGCGCGCAGGCCTGTGCGGTCGTTCTGGCGCGCCACAAACTGCGCGCCACTGGGCGTGCTCACGTAGATCAGCGTCTCGGCGCCCAAGGCCTCCACCAGGTCCACCTGGCCCGGAACCGGCGTCGCGCCGGTGTTGCGCACGGTGATGTTCTCAGGTCGCAGGCCGATGGCACCGCCCTCCGCCCCGGCGGGGGCCTGCTGCTGCACGGGCGATGGCAGCTGCGGCAAGGGCACCACATTCATCTGCGGCGTGCCGATGAACTGGGCCACGAACTGGTTGGCGGGTCGGTCGTACAGCTCCAGCGGCGTGCCCACCTGCTCGATGACGCCGTCGCGCAGCACCACCACGCGGTCGGCCAGCGTCATGGCCTCGACCTGGTCGTGCGTGACGTAGATGGTGGTGGCCCCGAGGTCGCGGTGCAGCTTGGCGATCTCCACGCGGGTCTGGCCGCGCAGCGCCGCGTCGAGGTTGGACAGTGGCTCGTCAAACAGGAACACTTTGGGCGCGCGCACGATGGCGCGGCCGATGGCCACGCGCTGGCGCTGCCCACCGGACAGCTCCTTGGGCGTGCGTTGCAGGTACTGCGTGAGGTTGAGGATGCGCGCGGCGTTCTGCACCTTCTCGTCGATCACCTGCTTGTCCACCTTGGCGAGCTTGAGCGCGAAGCTCATGTTCTCGTACACGCTCATGTGCGGGTACAGCGCGTAGCTCTGGAACACCATCGCCAGGTCGCGCTTGCTGGATGGCTGGTCGGTGATGTCGCGGCCGTCCAGCATCAGGGTGCCGCCGTCGATGTTTTCGAGCCCCGCAATCAGCCGCAGCAGCGTGGACTTGCCGCAGCCCGAGGGGCCGACGAAGACGATGAACTCGCCTTGCTGGATGGTGAGGTCGATGCCCTTGATGGCGCGGTGTTCACCAAAGAATTTCTCGATGCCGCGCAGTTGAAGGTAGGCCATGGAATCGGGTTCCTGAAAACTTGATTGCGTTGGATAGGAAAGCTGCGCGTTACTTCACGGCACCAAACGTCAGGCCCTGCACCAGCTGCTTCTGGCTGAACCAGCCAAAGACCACGATGGGTGCAATGGCCATGAGCGAGGCGGCGGACAACTTGGCCCAGAACAGGCCCTCGGGGCTGGAGTACGACGCGATCAGTGTGGCCAGCGTGCCGGCCTTGGCGGCGCTGAGGTTCAGGCTCCAGAAGGCCTCGTTCCACGACAGCACCAGGCACAAGAGGCCGGTGGATGCGAGGCCACCCATGCCCAGCGGCAGCAGCACCAGGCGCACCTCCTGCCACAGCGTGGCGCCGTCCATGCGCGCGGCTTCCAGAATCTCGCGCGGGATGTCCTTGAAGTGCGAATACAGCATCCAGACCATGATGGGCAGGTTGGACAGCGCGAATACGATGATGAGCGCAAGCTGCGTATCGAGCAGGTGGCTCTTTTGCGCCAGCACATAAATGGGTACCAGCGCGCCCACGGCGGGCATCATCTTGGTCGAGAGCATCCACATGAGGATGTCCTTGGTGTACTTGCCCTTGAAGAAGGCCATGGCGTAGGCCGCAGGCGCAGCCAGCATGAGCCCCACCAGGGTAGAGACCACGCTGGTGATGACCGAGTTCTTGGCGTACAGCAGGTAGTCGCTGCGCTCCTGCACCTCGTGGAAGTTTTCGAGCGTGGGGACAAAGAACAGCTGCGGCGGCACGGCGATGGCCTGCAACTCGGTCTTGAACGCCGTGAGGAACAGCCAACCCAGCGGGAAAAACAGCAGCAGGGCCACGCCCCAGGCAGCCGCGGTGCGCAGGGCCAGCAGGCCCAGCGGGAAGTTGGAGCGGCGTCGTTGTGTCGTTGTCATGAGCGTTGCCCCGTCTTACTTGTCAAGGTTCTTGCCGACCATGCGGATCAGAAACACCGCCGCGATATTGGCCAGCAGCACTGCGAACAGCGCCCCGGCCGAGGCCACGCCCGCGTCGAAGTTGAGCAGTGCCTGCTTGAAGATCAGGAAGGTGACGTTGGTGCTCGCATCGCCCGGCCCGCCACCCGTGGTGGTGTAGATCTCGGCAAAGATGCTGAGCAAAAAGATGAGTTCGATCATCACCACCACCGCCACCGAGCGCGCCAGATGCGGCACATACAGGTAGCGCAGCTGCTGCAGGTAGTTGGCGCCGTCCATGCGCGAGGCTTCGAGCTGCTCGTGGTTCATGCTCTGCAATGCGGTCATGAAGATCAGCGTGGCGAACGGCAGCCATTGCCACGACACCATGACGATCACCGAGAACAGCGGGTGGTCGGTAAGCCAGTCCACCGGCTGTGCACCAAAGAACATCCACACCTGGGCGAGCACGCCGTAGATGGGATTCATCATCATGTTCTTCCACATCAGCGCATTCACCGTAGGCATGACAAAAAACGGCGAAATCAACAGCACCCGCACGATGCCCCGGCCCGCAAACGGCTCGTTGATGAGCAGCGCAATCGCAATGCCGAACACCACGGTGATGAGAATCACGCTGCCCAGCAGCAAGATGGTGTTCACCACGGCCGTGCCGAACGACGGATCAGTGACGAAATACTCAAAGTTCTCCAGCCCGGCAAAGCCGGTCTGGTCCGGCTGCATGAGGTTGTAGCGGATGAGCGAGAAGTAGATCGTCATCACCAGCGGCACGATCATCCACAGGAAGAGCGTGGCCATGGCAGGCGTGAGCAGCAGGCGAGGGAGCAGGCGGCGGTTCATGGGAGCCTCAGAAAAAAGTCCAGCGGAAATAGGCGTTCAGTCGGCGTCGCGAGCGGGCCGAGGCGGGGTCGCTGTACCGCAGCCGTACTCTCGTACGGCGAGGAACACCGGCCCCGGATCGGCCCGCGCAGTAGCCGAATGAATGCCTATTTGTAGTAGCCAGCCTTCTTCATCTCACGGTCAGCCGACACCTGAGAGGCCTTCAGCGCCGCATCCACCGTGGTCTTGCCGGCCAGCGCCGCGCTCATCTGCTGGCCGACGGCGATACCGATGGCCTGGAACTCCGGAATCGCCGCGAACTGCACACCCACATACGGGCTCTTGGGCAGGGTCGAGTCGGTCGGGTTGGCCGAGTCGATGGCGACCTTCTCGGCGGCGGCAAAGCGGGCGGCCTTCTGGAATTCAGGCGAGGCGTACGTGCTCTTGCGCGTGCCGGTGGGCACGTTGGCCCAGCCGTTGGTCTTGGCCACGAGCTGCACGTAGTCCTTGCTGGTGGACCAGGTGATGAACTTCTGCGCGGCGTCCACTTTCTTCGAACCCGCAGGGATGGCCAGGTTCCAGGACCACAGCCAGTTGGCGCCCTTGGGCGTGTTCATGGTGGGCGCCTGGGCAAAGGCCATCTGGTCGGCCACCTTGGACTGCTTGGGGTCGGCCACGAACGATGCCGCAATGGTCGCATCCACCCACATGCCGCACTTGCCGGAGTTGGTCAGCGCCAGGATCTCGTTGAAGCTGTTGGCGGCAGAGCCGGGCGGGCCGTAGTTCTTGAGCAGGTCCACGTAGAAGGTGATCGCGTCCTTCCAGGGCTTGGATTCGAGCTGCGGCTTCCACTGCATGTCGAACCACTGGCCGCCGAAGGTGTTGACCAGCGTGGACAGGAAGGCCATGTTGTCGCCCCAGCCCGGCTTGCCGCGCAGGCAGATGCCGTACACCCCGTTCTTGGGGTCGTGCATCTTGGCGGCCAGGTCCTTGATCTGCGGCCAGGTGGGGCGCTCGGGCACCTGCACGCCCGCCTTGTCGGCCAGGTCCTTGCGGTACATCAGCATGGAGCTTTCGCCGTAGAACGGCGCGGCAAACAGCTTGCCGTCCACCGTCAGGCCATTGCGCACGGCGGGCAGCAGGTCATCCACGTCGTAGGCAGCGTCGGTTTTGAGCTCCTGCAGCCAGCCCTTCTTGCCCCAGATGGGCGCCTCGTACATGCCAATCGTCATCACGTCGAACTGGCCGCCCTTGGTGGCGATGTCGGTGGTCACGCGCTGGCGCAGCACACCTTCTTCGAGCGTGACCCACTTGAGCTTGATGTCGGGGTTCGCCTGCTCAAAGTTTTTGCTGAGCTTTTGCATCTCGATCATGTGGCCGTTGTTCACGGTGGCAATCACGAGTTCGGTCTGCGCATGGGCGGCACCGCACAGCGACAGGGCCAGCACAGCGGCTTGGGCAAGGCGTCCGGGCGCGGCAACGCGGGAGGAATGTGGCATCGGAATGTCTCCTTTGGAATGGGTCTGCTGGGAATCTGCCAATCAACGCCGGTGCCTGCATGCACGGCATTGAAGGTCTGAACGATACCGATGCTGCCATGCCAGATTGGTACTCAAGGCTCCCTCAAAGATACTAATTTGCACCACTATCTCAGGATTAACACCTAGCCAGATCAACTCGGTATGCACATCCAGCAGGCCGTTGGCATGCATCGGTCAGGCCCGAAAAATGCTATGCTTTTTGTAGCTATAAAGCCAATATATTCATGCCACAGAGGCCAATTTGGCACTCAATGGCCGGTGATCTCGCCCTGGACGCATAAAATCCAGGGGCGCACGGGCCTGCACCAGGCTTTGCGGCGCTGCCGCGCGGCGTGCATGCCGCTCCGATCTGTCTGTGGTGAGCTCACCTCCCTTCCCCATGAACCACGCCCTTGCAGCCACCGCCCGCCCCGTGCGGTCCCAGTACGAAGACTTCATGCGCCACGTGTTCACGCACGGCGTTCACAAATCCGACCGCACGGGCACCGGCACCAAGAGCGTGTTCGGCCACCAGATGCGGTTTGACCTGAAAGAAGGTTTTCCGCTGGTCACAACCAAGAAGGTGCACCTCAAGTCCATCATCCAGGAGCTGCTGTGGTTCCTCACGGGCTCCAGCAACAACTACTGGCTGAAAGAGCGCGGCGTGACCATCTGGGACGAGTGGGCGCGCGAGGACGGCGACCTGGGCCCGGTGTACGGCGTGCAGTGGCGCAGCTGGCCCACGCCGGACGGCGGCCACATCGACCAGATCAGCGACGTCATCCAAACGCTCAAGACCAACCCCGACTCGCGCCGCATCATCGTGAGCGCGTGGAACGTGGCCGAGCTCTCCAAGATGGCGCTGATGCCCTGCCACGCGTTCTTCCAGTTCTACGTGGCCCCGGCGCAAGAACCCGGCGGGCGCGGCACGCTGAGCTGCCAGCTTTACCAGCGCAGCGCAGACATTTTTCTGGGCGTGCCGTTCAACATCGCCAGCTATGCGCTGCTGACCCACATGGTGGCCCAGCAGTGCGACCTGGACGTGGGCGACTTCATCTGGACGGGCGGCGACTGCCACATCTACAGCAACCACCACGAGCAGGTGCAGACGCAACTGGCGCGCACGCCCTACCCCTACCCGGTCTTGAACATCAAACGCAAGCCCGACAGCATCTTTGACTACCAGTACGAAGACTTTGAAGTGCTGGAGTACCAGTGCCACCCTGCCATCAAGGCGCCCGTGGCGGTCTGAGCCGACCCGCAAACCGGCGCCCGGCCACTGGCCCCACACGCCAACCCACCCCTTTCACCACGAGCTTTCCCATCCATGTCTTCCGGCGGATTTCACGTACACGGCCCCCATGACCACGCGGTGGAGCACGCCACCCACGGCGGCGATGCAGCGCACCACGGCGCAGAAGGTGGCTCATCCACCAACAAGATCGCCATGTTCACGGCCATCGTGGCCACGGTGGGCGCCATCTTTGCCTACATGGGCGGCGCCACGCAGGCCAACGCCGGGCTGATGAAGAACGATGCGGCCATCAAGAAGACGGAAGCCTCCAACCAGTGGAATTACTTCCAGTCCAAAAGCACCAAGCAAAGCCTGGCTGAACTTGCGCGCGACCTGAGCGCATCAGAGCCCGAGAAGGCCAAGTACCAGGTCAAGATCGACCGCTACGAAAAAGAAAAGAACGAGATCAAGGTCGTGGCCGAAAAGCTTGAAGCCGACGCCCTGGCCTTTGACCACAAGAGCGAAGCGCAGATGCACCAGCACCACCGCTGGGCGCAGGCCACCACGGCACTGCAGGTGGCCATCGCACTGGCCGCCATTGCACTGCTGACACGCAAGAAATGGCTTGAATACGGCATGTACGGCGTGGCCGCTGTAGGCCTGGGCGTGGGCGCCCTCGCGGCGCTGCACATCTGAGCCTCTGCACGTACCTGCACATCTTCGGGCCACACCCGCAACCGCCATGCCCCTGCACCTTATCTACGCCCGCGCTGCCAACGGCGTCATCGGCAAAAACAACGCCCTGCCCTGGCACCTGTCGGAAGACATGGCGCATTTCAAGCAGCTCACCCAGGGCTGCCCCGTGATCATGGGCCGCAAGACCTGGGATTCGCTGCCACCCCGCTTTCGCCCGTTGCCCGGGCGTACCAACATCGTCGTGACGCGACAGGACAACTGGCAGGCAGACGGCGCCGTGTGCGCTGCCAGCCTGCAAGGCGCGCTGCAGCAGGCGCCGGCGGGGCAGACGGTGTGGGTGATTGGCGGCGCCCAGATCTACGCCGAAGCCCTGCCGCTGGCAGACCGGCTGGAAGTGACCGAGATCGACCAGGACTTTGACGGCGACGCGTACGCCCCCACGCTCGGCCCCGAGTGGGCCGAATCCGCGCGTAGCCGGCATGTGGGCAGCAACGGGCTGCCCTTCAGCTTCGTGACCTATGTGCGAAGCCGGTGACCGGCGCATCGCCAATGACTCATTTATTGATAGCAGCCCAGTTAATGAATGCGGGCGCTAGAGGCCAAAAATCATGAAAATTGCGACCTGGAACGTCAATTCACTCTCTGTGCGCCTGCCCCAGGTGCTGGCCTGGCTGGCCGCCAACCCGGTCGATGCGCTGTGCCTGCAGGAACTCAAACTGACCGACGACAAGTTTCCCCACGATGCCTTGAGGGAAGCCGGCTACGAGGCGGCAGTCTTTGGCCAGAAGACCTACAACGGCGTCGCCATCCTGAGCCGCAGCCCGCTGCGCGATGTGTCGCGCAACATCCCGGGCTTTGACGACGAGCAGGCCCGCGTGATCACCGCCACGCTGGACACACCCGCAGGCCCGCTGCGCCTGATCAACGGATACTTTGTGAACGGGCAGGAGCCGGGCTCGGAAAAGTTTGCCTACAAGATGCGCTGGCTGCAGGCGCTGGAGGACATGGTGCGGGCAGAAATGCAGGCCCACCCGCAGCTGGTGCTGGTGGGAGACTTCAACGTGGCCCCGGAAGACCGCGACTCGTACGACCCGGACGGCCTGCGCGAAACCATCCACCACACCACCGAAGAGCGCGCCCATTTCCGCGCACTGCTGCAGCTCGGGCTCACCGATGCTTTCCGCATGTTCGAGCAGCCTGAAAAAACGTATTCGTGGTGGGACTACCGGATGCTGGGTTTTCAGAAAAACCGGGGGCTTCGCATCGACCACATTCTGGTGAGCGATGCCGTGCGCGGCAGTGTGGCCGCTTGCAGCGTGGACCGCGCGCCGCGCAAGAACCCGCAGCCGAGTGACCACGCTCCGGTGGTGGTGTCGCTATCGGGTGCATGGGCCTGAACGCTGGGTCCAGGCGGCTGGCGCCACGCAAGATTCATTTCGTGTGCATCAAGAAAACCGCAGAAGCGTTTCGCTGTCTGCGGTTTTTTCGTTAGTCGGGGCCGCTTGCGCAGCCCTCAACCACGGCTCGCGCGTGGCTGCACTGCGGGTCAGGTACGGTGGGCGTAGCTGTCGCGCAGCGACTTCACTTCGTCGTGGTTGCGCTGCGCGCCTTGCAGCTGGCGCTCCAGCAGGGCACGCACGTGCGTGGGCAAGCCGCCCGACTTCAGGGCCTTGCGGTAGCGCGCCACAGCGGCGTCTTCACCGCGCTCGCACTCTTCCAGCACGGCCTTGTCATCGCGCGTCGACAGGGCCGATTTCACCGACACCCAGCCGCGGTGCAGGGCCCCCGCCATGCTGCCGCCAGACGCAGGCTCGCCACCCAGGCGGCGAATCTCCTGCTCCAGCTCGCCGCCAGCTGCCGCACATTCGCGGGCGTGGCGCAGGAACAGGTTTTTTAGCTCCTGCGAGTCGCAATGCTCGGCGCAGGCGTTGAAGCCATATTCACCATCGCGGGCCGATTCGAGCACATCGTTGAGCACATCGGCAGCGTCGTCGTTGCCCATCATCTCGGTGCTGGCCAGGCCTTCAGCCGCAGCATTGGAGCCCTCTGCCTTGTTGCTGAACGAGGCGCGCTGCCAGGCTGCGCGGGTGGCGGGGCGCGCCTCATCCCAGCCCATGCCTGTGCCGGCGTGGCGTGCGCGCCAGTCATCGGCCAGGCGGGGCTCCACGCTGTCGAAGTCACCTTCGTAGCGGCCCAGGGAAGACCAGCCCAGCTCGTACGCGGGGCGATACTGGTCGTACGTGCGGCCTGCCACGTAATAGGGCTCGCGCTGGTAGCTTTCGCGCCAGTAGGCATCTTGCGCGGTAGGGTTGACGGCTTCGGCCGCAGCCTTGCCCGCCAGGCCGCCGGCCACGGCACCGGCCACGCCACCCACGGCTGCGCCCACAGGTCCGCCAAATGCGCCAGCGGCAGCACCTGCAGCGGCGCCGCCCATGACCGCCCCGATGCCCGTGCCCACAGGGTGGGCACCAGGTTCATTGGTCAGTGGGTCTCGGTTGGCATCATTGAAATCCGACATAGAAGCTCTCCGGTTGGTTGACAGTGCATTCATTGTTGAAGCTGCCAATGGACCCGGAGGTCGGCCCATGGAGGCCGTGGGTGTAGGACGGGTGCACGGATGCCGCTGGTACGACGCCGCACGGTCATGCTAAGACTTGCAGTGCGGACGCCGGCTGGGGTGCTGCAGTGATGCGCGGCAGGACGGAGGCTGTGGAAGCCCGACCACCGTGCACGCCCTTGGTGGTTGGCGGACACGTGCCACAACTTCCGCACGGTTGCGCGGAGACGCCTACCCGCCTCTCCAGTGCGCGCTCAGGCGTCCTCGGGTGCGTCCAGCCCCAGTTCCTGGATCTTGCGGGTGATGGTGTTGCGCCCGATACCCAGGCGCTGCGCTGCCTCCATGCGCCGCCCGTGCGTGGCGGCCAGGGCGGTGCGGATCAGGCGCGACTCGAACTTGCGGGTGAGGGCATCCCACACTTCAGGCTGCCCGCCGGACAACAGGCGCTGGGCCTCCACCTCCAGCGACTGCTCCCAGCTTCCGCTGCCCTGCAATGCCGTTGCAGCATGGGCCAGGTCGGCCGATGGCGCCAGCCCCGCGGAATCCTCAGGCGTGGCCGCGCCAGCGTGCGCATGTAGTGCTGCGCTGCTGTTGGCGTATTCGGGAGCAAGCTCACGGTGGGCGGCACCCGCCATTTCACCCGCCTGCACGGGCGCCGCCGCCTTGGCAGCTGCAGTTGCAGGTACCGCCACCGATGGGGCGGCGGTCGGCAGCAGCGCGTCCGGTTCGATGGGGCGGCGCTCGGGCGGTGCGCGCAGCACCGGCTGGTAGACCGGCGACTCCAGTACCTCGGGCGGGAGGTCCTGCACCGAGATCACCTGCGCAGGGGCCATCACGGTCAGCCAGTGGCAGATGTTCTCAAGCTGGCGCACGTTGCCTGGAAACGCAAACTGCTCCAGCCGCGCCAGTGCCGAATCCGCAATGCGCTTGGGCTCCACGCCCAGCTGCCGGGCGCTTTGCTGCAGGAAGTGGCGCGTCAGCACGCGCACGTCTTCGTGGCGCTCGCGCAGCGCGGGCAGGCGCAGGCGGATCACGTTGAGGCGGTGGAACAAGTCCTCGCGGAAGCCGCCCTCTTTCACGCGGCGTTCCAGATCCTGGTGCGTCGCGGCAATCACGCGGACGTGCGATTTCACCGCTGCATGGCCGCCCACGCGGTAGAACTGGCCGTCCGACAGCACGCGCAGCAGCCGGGTCTGCAGGTCAAACGGCATGTCGCCGATTTCATCCAGAAACAGCGTGCCGCCTTCGGCCTGCTCGAAGCGGCCACGGCGCTGCGTCTGCGCACCGGTGAACGCGCCGCGCTCATGCCCGAAGAGTTCGGACTCCAGCAGGTCCTTGGGAATGGCGGCGGTGTTGATGGCCACAAACGGGCCATCCGCACAGGGCGAGTGCTTGTGCAGCGCACGCGCCACCAGTTCCTTGCCCGAGCCGGACTCGCCGGTGATGAGCACCGTGACCTGGCTCTGGCTCAGGCGGCCGATGGCACGAAAGACATCCTGCATGGCAGGCGCCTGGCCCAGCATTTCAGGGGCCTCGGTCTGGCGCTCTTCAGTGACTTCTTCGCGCTGGCTTTCTTCCACAGCGCGGCGGATCAGCTCGACAGCCTTGGGCAGGTCAAACGGCTTGGGCAGGTACTCAAAAGCGCCGCGCTGAAAGGCCGACACCGCACTGTCGAGGTCGGAATACGCCGTCATGATGATGACGGGCAGCCCCGGCTGCAGCTCGCGCACCTTTTCCAGCAGCTGCAGCCCCGAACCGCCCGGCATGCGGATGTCGCTCACCAGCACCTGGGGACCCTGGCGAGCAGGGTCGGCGGGGGTTACATCGGCCAGGGCATCGAGCACCTCGCGCGGGTGCGTGAAGCTGCGCGTGGGAAGGTTCTCCCGGGCCAACGCCTTTTCCAGGACGAAGCGGATCGAAGGGTCGTCGTCTACTAACCAGATCGGCTTCATATGTTTTGCTTACCTTCCCTGTGATTGCGCGGCCAGGGACCTCAGGGCAAGGGAATGAGAATGCGGAAATCGGTGCGACCCGGAACACTCTCGCACTCGATCAGCCCGTGGTGACGCTGCACGAATGTCTGTGCCAGCGTGAGCCCCAGCCCCGATCCTCCGTCCCGACCCGATACCAGAGGGTAAAAAATACGCTCCTTGATGGCATCGGGCACGCCCGGTCCGTTGTCGATGACATGCAATTCCAGTGCCAGCCGATAGCGCTGGCGACCAAACGTTACTTGTCGGGCCACACGGGTGCGCAGGGTGATGGCGGCATCACCCGCAGCAATGCGCTCGGCCAGCGCCTGGGCAGCGTTCTGGACGATGTTGAGCAGTGCCTGGATAAGCTGGGCGCGGTCGCCCCGGAACTCGGGAATGGACGTGTCGTAGTCCCGCACCACGCGCAGACCATTGGGATGCTCGACCAGCACGAGCGAGCGCACGCGCTCGCATACCTCATGGATGTTCACGTCCCCCACCAGGTGCGGGTGCCGGTGCGGCGCCAGCAGCCGGTCTACCAGGCTCTGCAGGCGGTCGGCCTCGTGGATGATGACCTGGGTGTATTCGGTCAGCTCCCGGCTTTCCAGCTCCATCTCCAGCAGCTGCGCGGCGCCGCGGATGCCGCCCAGCGGGTTCTTGATCTCATGCGCAAGGTTGCGGATCAGTTCCTTGTTGGCCTGCGCCTGGTCAAGCAGCCGCTCTTCACGGTCCTGGCGGGCCTGCTGCTCCAGCGGCCACAGCTCTACCAGTACCTCGCCCACCTGCTCGGCATCGGCCACGCTCACATGGACCGGAATCGCATCCTGGTGCAGCCGCTTGAGATTGGCCTCGTAACGCAGGGCAGCGAAGTCTTTTCCACGCGCGCCCGCCAGTGCGGTCTGCAGCAGGCTCGGGTCGGTAAAAAATCCGGAGAAATCCGCGCCCTCCAGCGTACGGCGCGATAGGCCCAGGGTGTTTTCCAGTGCGGCGTTGGCGAACTGTACGGCACCGTCCGCGCGCAGCACGGCCACCAGCGTGGACATCAGATCCAGGGAATGGAATCGCCCCGCGTGCCCACCCGGGGCATCGCGCATAGAAGGTACGTTCACTCGGACGGGCCCTGGTTGGAACAGCTTTAGTTGCTGGCAGCAGGCAAGCGCGCAATCTCGCGCTTGATGCCTGCGATGTCACTCTCGCTGCGGGCGACGCTGGCCTTGAGCTCGGCAGTGCGCTCGATGTAGCGCTGGGGGTTGCGCAGATCGAGTGCATTGCGCTCAGGCGCGCCATTGTTGTATTCCTTGACCAGCTCGGCGTGGCGTGATTCGGCTTTGCGCAGCTCGGATTCGAGGATGGCACGGGCATCGGAGTCGCGTGCCTTCTGGTCATTGCTGCTCACACGCGGAGCGCTGGGCGGCGACGCAGGCGATGCCCCGCCAGGGGGTGCTGATTGCTGCGCGACCGCTCCTGCGGGCCGTACGCCCTGCACGACGGTGACGTTGCCGCCCTCCACCAGCTTGCACCCACGCTCTTTGGCCTGCGCTGCGTTGTTGGTGTACTCGTTTCCGCAGCGGTAGATGCGGTCCTGGGCCCATGCGGCCGGAGCCGCCACAACGATAATTAGTAAAGAGATCAGGGTGTTTTTCATCAGGTTCCTCGCGCTGCCGTGCAGGGCTCGGGGGAGTATCCCCCAATCGCAGGTCATCGCCAATCCGCCCGCGTGCCAGACAGGGCTTTGTACAGACGCCTGGCGGGCCGGTTTGGTTCCAGGCGTGGCGCACAGCCTACAGGCAATAAAAAAGGCGGCCAAGGCCGCCTTCTCCAAGAGCAATGGCCTTGCGGCCAGTCGCTTAGATCGAGAAGTACATGTCGTACTCGACAGGGTGCACAGCCATGCGGAAGCGCGTCACTTCGGCCATCTTGAGGTCGATGTAGGCGTCGATCATGCTGTCGGTGAACACGCCACCCTTGGTCAGGAAGGCACGGTCCTTGTCCAGGTGCTCCAGCGCCTGGTCGAGGCTGTGGCACACGGTCGGGACCAGCTTGTCTTCTTCTGGAGGCAGATGGTACAGATCCTTCGTGGCGGCTTCGCCGGGATGAATCTTGTTTTCCACGCCGTCCAGACCCGCCATCAGCAGGGCGGCAAAGCCCAGGTAGGGGTTCATCAGTGGATCGGGGAAGCGGGCTTCCACACGGCGGCCCTTGGGGTTCGCCACGAACGGAATACGGATCGAGGCAGAACGGTTCTTGGCCGAGTAGGCCAGCTTCACCGGCGCTTCGAAATGGGGCACCAGGCGCTTGTAGCTGTTGGTGCCAGGGTTGGTGATGGCGTTCAGGGCACGGGCGTGCTTGATGATGCCGCCGATGTAGTACAGCGCAAAGTCCGACAGACCGGCATAGCCGTCGCCTGCAAACAGGTTCTTGCCGTCCTTCCAGACGGACTGGTGCACGTGCATGCCGGAGCCGTTGTCACCGTGGTAGGGCTTGGGCATGAAGGTGGCGGTCTTGCCGTAGGCATTGGCCACGTTGTGGATCACATACTTTTGCAGCATGGTCCAGTCAGCGCGCTCCACCAGCGTGGAGAACTTGGTGCCGATTTCGTTTTGGCCAGCGCCCGCCACTTCATGGTGGAACACTTCGACCGGGATGCCCAGCGATTCGAGGATCAGGGACATCTCGGCACGCATGTCCTGCGTGCTGTCGACAGGGGGAACCGGGAAGTAGCCGCCCTTGACGGTGGGACGGTGGCCACGGTTGCCGCCTTCGAGCTTGGCGCCCGTGTTCCAGGGCGCTTCGTATTCTTCGATTTCGTAGAACGTGTTCTGGGGATCCGTGCTCCAGCGGACGCCGTCGAAGATGAAGAATTCTGGCTCGGGGCCGAAGTAAGCGGTATCGCCCATGCCGGAGGCCTTCAGGTAGGCTTCTGCGCGCTTGGCGATGGAGCGAGGATCGCGATCGTAGGACTTGCCGTCGGCAGGCTCCACCACATCGCAATTCATGATCAGGGTGGTTTCTTCGAAGAACGGATCGATGTTGGCGGTGCCTGGATCGGGCATGAGCAACATGTCGGAGGCTTCGATGCCCTTCCAGCCGGCGATGGAGGAGCCATCGAACGCGTGACCCGATACAAACTTGTCTTCGTCGAAGTGTGAGACGGGCACCGTGGTGTGCTGCTGCTTGCCACGGGTATCGGTGAAACGGAAGTCAACGAACTTGACTTCGTTCTCTTTCACCATCTTCATCACGTCTGCAACGGTCTTGGCCATCAGGTTCTCCTGGGTAAAGCGCTTGTTGAAAAAAAGAGTTGCCTCAATAAAGCAGGTTGCGTGCCAGTAGGGTTTCCAGCGCACTACAACGGAGCAACCTGCTTCCGGAAGCACCATTCGAGCCCCCAAAGCACCACATCGGTGCATTTGCAAGTCAAAGATTGGCAACTAGAGGTTTCGCACCAACTCGGGGCCAAGTTTTGCACCAAAATCATGCAGACCATTCTTCAGATCTGCCCATGCGCTCGGGACCACCGCAGCGGCCCCTTTGACTCCGAGTTCGATATGACGCCCGTATTGTGGATGATCCACGCTCGGCAAACTGAATACCCGAACGCCAGGATGTGACTGCTCGATGCGTTGCATGAGCGGCGTCAAGGCAGCCTCCATGGCACCCAATACCAGCACCGACTGCTCGATCTGCGGTGCGGTGTTAAAGAACCCCGCGTATTGCTGGTCCAGCACCCACTCGATCATGGGCCAGGCCATCACCGGGAAGCCGGGTACAAAATGCACGGCGCCCACGCCATCGCCACGGCAGGTGAAGCCCGGGATCTTGTTGTAGGGGTTGGGGATGATCTCCGCCCCTTCCGGAAAATGCCCCATCTGCAAACGGTGCACGTTGTCGTGCCGGTCCGGCTCGAAAGGTTCGCCTTGCTCACGGGCGACATCCTGCATGCGCTCACGGATAAGTTCTTCTGCCCGGGGATGCAGGCACAGTGGTCGGGCAAGGGCAGCCGCTGCGCACTGCCGGGTGTGATCGTCCGGCGTCGCGCCGATACCACCACACGAGAACACCACATCTCCCGAGTCAAAGGCCCGTCGCAACGTGGCCGTGATCCGCGCTGGGTCGTCCCCGACGTACTCGCTGTACGACAGCGAGAGCCCACGGGCCGATAGCAGTTCGATCACCTTGGAAAAGTGCTTGTCTGCACGCTTGCCGGACAGGATTTCGTCACCGACGATGACAAGGCCAAAACGGGGGATCATGGGAGTGTGGACGGTCGTTCAGAAGAATCTGCAAATCCGCCAGCCGACAGGACAGCGGGAGGCGGTGATGGAGGCAAAACCGACGCTGCACCCGGATTTGCCGGATACGGCGGAGCGGGTGCGTTTTCGTTGCGCAGGCGCTGCAGGGCCGCAAGGCAGTAGTGGGTGAACCACAGCGACGAAAAGGCGAACACCAGCGTGTAGATCCAGATGGCCAGCGGCACCAGCACGAAAAAAGCCGCCGCGAACACCACGCCGGAGGCCCAGACAATGCTGGGGGCCGCGCCCAGGTAACCGGTAACGATGCCAATGCCCAGCAAGCTGCTGCGGTGGCGCTTGAAAAGCTGCTGGCGCTCTTCCTTGCTGGCGTGCTCCGACAGCGCATCAAAGCTCATCACACGGTAGGTGAGCCACCCCCAGATCAGGGGCGGCAGGATGAGTACCAGCGGCGGCACGAACCACAGCGGTATGGAGAGCACCAGCGCCACCAGGGCAAGTGCCGTTGAGCCCAGTGACCACATCAGGCTCGCGAAGAAGGATCCGCCCTGGCGCCGCTCCAGACCAGGGAAACGCCGGTCTGCCACGAGCCGCACCAGCGCGGGCGTCATCAGCATCGCAACGAGAAGGAGCGAGATCACCACGATCAAGGGTGCCACGGCCACCACAACCATCAATGGCGCCACAACGTCGGCGGCATCGGCCACGCCCCAGCCCTGCAGCCAGGTCCAGAGGCTCGTGAGGATGGTGGAGGAATCGAGCACCCCGCGCATGCCGGCTACCGCGGCATCCCAGTAGAAGTACCCGAATACAAATGCCATGACCGCAATGACCAGCAAGGGCACGGTCGACAGCGCCATGACCCGGGGCCGCAGGCAGTAGGCGCTGGCACGCCAGAAGGAGTCAAGCAGAAGTCCCATGGACAGAGCATACCGCGCCGGTTCATTTCCCCACTGTGCTCAGGAAGGGTACGGTGCGTGCTCGGCCCGTGGAGTTGCTGCCTCCATCGAACCGCTTATGTCGCGGTGCCAGGGTAGACGCCAAACCGCCGGCGGTCGGCTGTCAGGCCTTGCCCACCACCCTCAGCAGCCCGGTCCACTGCTGCGACCAGAAGCCTTTCCCGTAGTCGCGCGTTGCGCCGTCAGGCCCAGGCTCTACCTGGTCGCGCACACCGGTGGGGTCGTAGCGCAGCTCGAAATTGGCGGTGCCCATCAGCATGTCCCACCAGGGAAGCAACACTCCGAAATTGTGTCCGCCCAGTACGACACGCCGCACCCGCAGCCGTTGAGCGTTGCCAGTCCCTGCAAAGCCGGCGGATGCGGCAGGCGCCATCTTGACCGTTTCATGGCCGATACCAATGCTGTGATGTCGGCGGTGGAACCGCGGGCTCACCCACAGGCGCTCACCCCACCGGCCGAACCACAGCCGCAGGTTGGCATGCTGGAAACTCTCGCTCAGCTGGGTGATGGCTACGATGGCGATGAACTGCCCCGGTGCCACGCCAATCAGCTGGGCCACCACGACCAGGATAGTGTCGCGCAGCAGGTCATCCAGCAGGTGGTTGCGGTTGTCGCTCCACATCGTCATCTGCCGCTGGGCATGGTGCAGCGAATGCAGTTTCCACCACCATTCAAAGTGGTGCTGGCCCCGGTGGATCCAGTAGTCCACAAAATCGAATACCACGAGGTACAAGAGCAGACTCACCCAAGGCAGGTCGGTCACTCCGGGCCAGATACCGTCCAGCTGGAACGTGCTGATGCCGGCCACACGCAAGGCACCAATCAGCGAATCCATCAAGGGAGTGACGGCAAAAAACAGCACCAGGCGGAAGAGACCTAGCCGGTGAATCAGTGTGTACAGAATGTCGGTGCGAATGGTCGCCCGGTCCGATACCGCCTCGACCGGGCGCAGCCGCTGCAGCGGCCCGATCAGGCCAATGATGACGACCAGTTGCAGAAAGCCGACGAGCAACCACCCCGCCGCCTCGTAGCCGGTCTCCAGGTGATTACCCAGCCCTGCCCAGAACATCACAGGCTGCATGGCGTGCTCAAACACCCATTGCTGTGCGGCGTCAAATGCGTTGGTCCACCAGTCCATCACGTCAAGATCCTTCCCGCATGTCGGGGTTGTGTTCGCACAGCAAGTGCGCAACGCGTTGCCGCCAGAATGAATTCGCTGCAGAGGACAATGGCCCGCATGGCGCTACTGCGTTTTGCCCAGCTCAGGATGCTCGCGCAAGGTCCTGAAGCAGAACCCGCGCTCCTTGAGCCCTGTGATCAATGGCTCCAGCACAGCAGGGGCCCAAGGGTCCTTGCGGGACCAGATGCCCAGATGTGCCAGAAGGATGTCCCCACTGCGGATGTCGCGCAGCGCCTTGCGCAAGAGCGCTGCGTTGCTGAACTTGTCGCTGGAAAGCTCATCGCCCAGGAATCCCGCATCCGACCACCCCACATGGGTGTAGCCACAGGTGCGCGCGGCAGCCAGCAACTGCGGTGACGTCTTCCCACCCGGCGCGCGAAAGAGCGGCAGCGTCGGCCGACCTGTCATTTCCTTCAACCGGTCGGCAGCACGATGGAGCTGCTCGCAATAGCCGGCCGCGCTCAGTACGTAGGTCTCACCCTCGCGCGCGCCCGCCGAGGGACGCACTGTAAATGAAAGGTGCTGTTTGCCAGCGAGGTCGCCGCGCCAGTAAACGTGATCCCAGGTATGGGAGGCAAACTCGTGTCCTTCTTGCGCACGCGCATGCCACCAGGGTGCCCAATGGTTGCCAAGGCTGCCGTCTCCCTCCTTTGTGCGCTCATTGGCGCCAAAGAACGTGACGCGCACCTGCTGGCGCCGCAGAACTTCCGCCACCAGGGGGGCGACCTCCATGTGTCCGGTGTCAAAGGTCAGATAAACCGGTTTTTTGCAGTCGCTTTTGGCTGTAGCGCTTGCTGAATAGGCACCGATAGCTATTAATATTATAGCAAAAACGCTGCGCATGCTTGAAGCGGGTGCAGGGATGAAGTGAGCAGTACGCGGACCGTCACCGAGGAGCGTGCTGCAAAGTCCACACGCCGTGCGGCGACTTGCCGACAGGCACCTGCCGTACTACCTTTTTCAGCTGCGTGTCGACCACGGAAAGCTTGCGCGCCCAACGGGAACTCACATAGATGAACCGACCGTCTGCAGACACCTCCATGCAGTCAGGGCCACCCGGCACAGGGTACGACTCCACGACCTGAAGCGTGTTCATGTCGAGCTTGCTGATCGTGTTGGCCACACGATTGCTCACGAACAGGTGTTTGCCATCGCCTGCAGCCCGAAACGCATGGGCGCCGTTGCCGGTCTTGATCTTCTTGATGCTGACCGGCTCTCGGCCACTGATGTCGAACACCTCGACGCTGTCGCCACCCGTCAGGCCTACAAATACGCGCTTGTCGTCGGGGCTGCCATACACGTCAGCCGGCATTGGCCCGGTCTTCACGCGCGACTTGATCGTCTGTGTCGCGATATCGATGGCAACGAGTTCATCGCTGTCCTGCATCGTTGAATAGACGGTCGTGCTACGACTATCGATCCACAAATGGCTCGGCGTGCGGGATGTGGCGACGCGTTGCACCAGCGACAGATCTTTGCCGTCCCAACGATAGAAATCGATGTGATTGAGGCGGTTGGCGGCCGTGATGAACCACTTCATGTCGGGCGAAAAACGAAGGTGGTACGGGTCCACGATGCCGCGTACGGTCCGCTGGATCTGGGCGGTCTGTGGATCAACAAAAGTCAGCGTATCTCCAAGCGCATTCGCCACGATCAGCGACTTCTCGTCCGGCGTCAGGTAAAGGTGGTGGGGCTCTTTTCCCGTCGGTATCCGCGTTGTCTCGTTCCACGTAACCGGGTCGATCACGCTGACATTGGCCTCCAGCGAATTCAGTACAAAAATGGGGGGCACGCTGGCAACAGCGACCGCCGCTCCAAGCCACAGCCCGGCCAACGCAAGGCAGGCACGGGCTTTCAATAGGGTCGTCTTCACAGAATCACTTTCTTCAGAAGGTGGGAGTGTAGCGGCGGGTTGTGGAGACCCAGACAGCAGCGCAGTCTTTGCTTGATCTGGAGCGAAGTGCAGGCAGGAATAATGCAAACGCGCCAGGGAACATCCGAATTCAGGTCGACAGCATCCGGTTCGGCACGGCGCTCTTGCTGCGGGCCGTGCATGTCACACCTGTCGCTTATTTTGCCGAGTTGGGGCCCAGCAACTCGAGCTCTGAGCGACTCAGCCAACGCCACCGCCCCGGTGCCAGATCCTCAGGAAGAGCCATCCCACCCATCCTTGACCGGTGCAAGTGTTCGACCCGATTGCCAACAGCGGCAAGCATGCGCTTGACCTGGTGGTACTTCCCGTCGGTCAACGTCAGCTCTAGGGTATTGGCATCCAGCAAGTTGCAGGCAACCGCCCTCACCGGCCGGGGGTCATCGTCCAGCACGACACCCGCCAGCAAGCGGTCCATCTGTGATTGGTCGACCGCATGTTTGGCGGACACACGGTACACCTTGGCGACATGCTTTTTGGGCGAGCTCATCCGATGAATGAACTGCCCATCGTCACTCAAAAGCAGCATGCCAGTAGTGTCCTGGTCTAACCGCCCCACCGCCTGCACCCCCTGAATTGCGCTCTTGGTGGGTCGCTGCCTGAGCGGCGTCGGCAGCAATGTGTAAATGCTCGGATAGGTGGAAGGCTTTTGAGAGCACTCAGTCCCTGCAGGCTTGTTTAACAAGACGTACGCTTTTTCGTGATATGGCCAAGGAACCCCTTGAATGTGCATCACGAGCCCTTCCGGCTCAAACTCAGTAGTTGCGTCTGTGCATAGCGTCAGTTCACCCGGGTTCACTGAACTAGAGACCGACACCCAACCCTGCTGGACCAATCCCGCGCATACGCGGCGAGTACCAAACCCTTGGGAGAAGAGAACATCCTGAAGCTGCATAACCGCAAGTGCTAAGAATTATCTGACTGCGAGACATTACATCTGGCAGACCCGCAAAGCAAAACGCCCTTCTACTCGAAAGAGCAGAAGGGCGGTTTGGGCTGTAAG
>ENA-UOXO01000023-UOXO01000023.1-mixed-culture-metagenome-genome-assembly--contig:-NODE-23-length-128706-cov-7.775004_pt1 | contig 128706 bp, 109 predicted proteins | sample MGYA00238162_ERZ761640 | MGnify/ENA primary metagenome ERZ761640 (study PRJEB28914, sample SAMN08778297) | mixed culture metagenome | isolation source: Freshwater growth medium | place: USA...
TCTGGGTTTCCATCCAGCTATTCTGATGCAGCTGGAGCTAAATAGATACCCCTTACATATATACAGTATAGCTCCCTGCTGCCAGAATGTTGCCATGTGTACCTACTACGAGGTCCCAAGCCGTGAGCAGCTGGTGCTGCACTTCGGCGACGTGCCCGAGGAAGAGTGGCGGGACAAGATGAGCCCGCTGTACCGGGGACCGTTCCTGCGGGCCAAGGGCGAAGCTGGGCGAGAACTCGTGGTGGGACAGTGGGGCATGATCCCGCCACACTCCAAGACGCACATCCCCACCGGCAAGGACGGCAAACGCCTGAGCACCGTCAACGCCCGGCGCGAAGGGATGGCCAAGTCATGGACCTACGGCGGTCCCTGGCGCAAGGGGCAGCGCTGCATCATCCCCGCGCAGCTGTACGTCGAGCCCTACTGGGGCACTGGCAAGCACATCCCTTGGCAGTTTGAGCGCGCCGATGGCGAGCCCTGGGGCTTGGCGGGCCTGTGGAGTGAGTGGACCGACCCGGCCACGGGCGAGATGGTGCTCAGCTACACCATGATCACGCAGAACTGCGACGACGTGCCGGTGCTCAGTCTGATGCATCGGCCTGACCCCAAGCGCGCGCCCGACAAGCAGGACAAGCGCACTGTGGTGCCGCTGGAAAAGGGAGATTGGGATATCTGGCTGCATGGCGCCGTCGAGCAGGCCGAGGCGCTGGTCAAGGTGCCGCCATTGCAGCTGTTTGTGCACCGAGCGAAGGATCGGGCGCAGCAGGTAGCGTTATCGGTCGGGTCGGCGTGACGCATGAAAAAGCCCTCGCCCTTTGGCGAATTCAGCACCGCGTAACTTGGTAGACCAACTGCTTGAGTTGACTTGAAGCAGTTGCTGGACTTCCCGCGGTGGTGGCACTTCGCATTTGCATTTGCGGGTGCTGCTGCCATGGAGTGCATCAACTGAACCGCAGGGGTGGGCAGTCAGACCGTACTCCCTTTTGGGGCCTTTTCTGTTTGTGGGCCCCATCTCTGCAAGCAGCTGTAAAACCCTGCGGGATCCGAGCATTCGGGCCAGAAGCGAGAGGTGAACGGTGCTCCAATCGGGCTCCGTTTAGTTTGACTCGAATGCTCCTTCTGTGAATCGTTTGTTCTATTGGCCAGGCCGTGTGCGCCTGGCAGCTGTGCTGGCTCTGTTTCTTGCCAGCGTTGCTCTCCCGAATTTCTCTTGGGCGCGGTTTCCACAATTTGACAGTGCGGCCCTGCTCACGCCCGAGCCCACATCCTTTGCGCGGTGCCCGCAGTTCTTTGCGAATGGCACACCACCGGCCATCACGCCCCGGCCGCAGTTACGAGAGCTTTGCTATGAGGCCTTTGCTGTACTGCACTCCGGGACAACCAGGACACCGGTGTTTGTGGCCCAGCGGTTGAATCGACAGATGCTGGAGGGAGCCAATGAGAAACGGGCCAAACGGTTCTTCGCGGATGCGCGGCTCCCAAGTAGTGAGCGGGCCGAATTGGAGGACACAAGAATTCAGGCTACTCCCGAGGGCATATGGCTCCTGCGGGCGACATGACGACACCAACGGCCATGGCCCAGAGCTTCAGTCTGGCGAACATGGTCCCTCAAAACACCCAGCACAACGGTGGCGCCTGGAACAAGATCGAGCAGGACACGCGGCACTATGTGAAGCGGGCCAAGGGGGATGTGTTTGTGATCACCGGGCCGGTGTTCACGGATGCGGGGCCACGCATCGGGGCCAACGGGGTGAAGGTGCCGACCTATCTGTACAAGCTGGTCTATGACGCTACGACCAACAAGGCCTGGGCGCATTGGCAAGCGAACTGCGAAGGCGAGACGGTGGATCAGCCAATCAGCTATCAGGAATTGGTGAAACGTACGGGAGTGGAGTTTTGCCACGGTGATCGAAGTGTCTTCCGGTGGTATGTACAACCACATGCTGGTGGTGAACGAACTGAACATCACTGGAGATGGGTATCTTGGCGTACGCGCCTATGGACTGTCCAAACGTGCGCAAGTTGTTATGACTCAGCACTGGCGCCAGAAGTTTGCCGGCTCAAAACTTCGGTTTTACCCGATGCATCCTGGCTGGGTAGACACCGCTGCAGTTGGGCGTTCTATGCCACGCTTCCGCGCAATTCTCAAGTCGGTTCTCAGAAGAGATAAGCAAGGGGCAGACACTATCGTATGGCTCGCGGAAACGCGTCCGACGCAAAAGTCTTAAGAATCCATCTGGTTTGATGGCGTCACTCTGGCAACGCAAATCTGCAATGCGCTTGCCACTCTGCTCCACCACCACTCCCTTGCGTCCATTTTCACCGTCACCGGCATAAACAACATAGCGATAGTTACCCTTGTCGAAGGATAGGAAATTCACTGCCATACTGTCTTGACCGACCTGTGAGCCACGCTGGAAAGCTGAAGCTGCACCAGTTCCAGCGCTCGGATAGCGCATGCGCTTGAGATACGCGATTTCGGTCTTGAGCTTGTCGATGGTCAGCAGCGCAATCTGCAGCGCCTGGCGATCATGCTAGGCCTGCGCGGTAATGGCGGCATGGTGCGCAAGCAGCTCCTCGAAGGTCATGGGCACACTGCGCCCCGAGCGGACTATTACCTATTTGACGCTGTGCAGCGTGAGCAGTCGGTCGCTAGTGGACGCCAAGTTCACGGTGTCGGCGGCAATTCGGTCATTGAGCCAGCCTGACCCGTAGATAAGCGAACGCCAGCGGTGGGTCGGAAGCAGCCCTCCTCAATCGACGTACCAGCTAGGCCGCGCAGCATGAGCTGCATGAGATTCGGGGGCATCGTTGAGGTCTTTGCTCGCGGCGCGGCCTCCAACGCAGTTGACCGGCCGGGGGGCGGAGACGCCGCGTCCCCTCCAAGCTCGCCCCAGGCGAACACAAAAGCACCTTCAGGGCCGCTCCCGGTCCCTCCTTGAAGTCGTGAGACTCCATGCTAAGTCCGGATACCTCTTGCCAAGGCGCGCAAGCTTTCGATAAGGGGGTTTGCGGCAGGTCTCCCTAGTATTCCTTACGGATTTCCTGTAGCGTCGGCAAGGCAGCTCCAGGGGGTCCGCCAAGGAGGCGCCGGCCGGCGCTGAGCGACAAATCCACGGCACAGCCTGGAACACTACTGGAGACAAACCATGAGCAACACGACGGAAATGGCATCGGAACCTGGAGTCGGAAGCCGCAAGCTGTTCGAGAACGACAAGATTATCGTCTGGGACTTCGTTCTTCCCGTAGGCGCGGAGACACCCGTCCACACCCATGTCCGCTCCTACATGTGGTTCGCGGTGCAAGGCGCGCCGCTGCAGATCTACGACGAACATGGCAACGATGTGGGCCTGTTTCCGGTGCCGACGAACGGGATCTTCGAGCTCAAGGTCCAGGACGGGACCATCGAGGTCATGTCCGAGATCGGCAAGGGCGTGAAGGTGCCGGCCAAGCACAAGGCCAAGAACGTCGGCACGGAAGACTACCGCGAGATCCTGGTCGAGTGGAAATAGGCCGCCGGTGGGGACCGTTCGCCGCTGGTCAGCCTGGCCGGCGGCGAGGCGGGAGGGCTTCAGTTCACATGACCTCGAGGATCTTCCGGTACCTGCTCGGGGCGAACCCCTGTACGCCGGAGAAGAAGCGCGTGAAGTTGCCCGCGGTATCGAAGCCGAGGTCGAAGGCGATGTCCTGAAGCTTGACGTCACGCTGCGTGAGGCTGCGCAGGCCCGATTCCATCTTTAGCATGCTCAGGAATATGGCCGGCGACATCCCGGTCGACTTCTTGAACAGCCGAAAGAACTGGGGCCGCGACAGCCCGGCCGTCGACGCCATCGCTTCCGGACTGGTACTCGCATCACCGGCGCTCAGCATGTGTTCGACGAGTCTCCTGATGCGCGCGTCGAAGTCAAGTTCGCCATGCTCGCCCGCGAAATGAAGCAGGTTGCGAGGGGGCGAGATCGTCAGGACCTCGCAGAAGACCGCAGCAATCAGAGCCTCAATCTCGCGCGTGCTCGGCGGAACGTGCTGGGTCAAGGCATCGACCACGTCGTCCCGTGTCCGGGCCAGCCGCAGCGTCAAGGTCTCGACCGGCCGCGCGAAGAACTTCGGGTGCGCGCTGTGCGCGAAGCGTCGGTCCAGCTCCTTCAGCCATTGCGGCTGGAGGTAGAACGCGAGCAGAACGGTGTTCTCCTTCGTCTCGCGGTGGTTATAGAAGTGCGGCTCCCAGGCGTTGATCATCAGCGCGCTCTGCGCCGTGACCGGATACTCCCTGCCGTTGATTCCGAACTGGATGTCGGCTCCGCCGATCTTGAAGACGATGTGGCAGTCCCGGTGCGCGTGCAGCACCATCGAGTGGTCGAGGCGGACGAGCACGACCCGTCCGAAGGGGCCGTGGATGATGCGTAGCGGGTCGGACATCAGAACTCCTTCAAGCGAGCCCGGCCTACGCGGCAAGCTGCTCTTGCGAGCGCTGGGCGGCCTGCTCCACGGCCTGCAAGGATTCGGCGCCATCGGCCAGGAAGAAGCGCGCGACCATCTCCTTGGTGATTTCGAGCGCCCTCTTCAGGCTGATGTCGATGTGCTCCGAAAGCACTCGAAGCGCCTCCTCCGTCTTGCGCTGCGCGATCAGGTCGATCACTTCCAGGTGGGCGTCGAAGGCCTGCAGGTTCCACGACGACAGTTGTTCGATGTCGACGTGGCGCGCCACGTGGGTGCGTCGCGTGACGATGTCGATGAAGGAGGTGAGCTCCTTGTTCTGGGACAGGGCCACGAGGCGGCGGTGGAACTCCTCGTCCGCCAGCACCAGGTCGGCAGTGGCCAGCTGGTCGCAGCGCCGCATCACATCCACCCAGTACGCCTTCACCGCCGCGATTTCCTCGTCCGGGGCGCGCTGGATGGCCAAGAGAACAGCTCGCCGCTCCAGCGCGATGCGGACCTGATAAAGGTCGAACACCTCGTTGACGCTGATGGACTTGCGGTAAAAGCCCTTGTTCATCACGAACTCGAGCAGCCCCTCGGCCACCAACCGGTTCAGGGCTTCCCGCAGCGTTGCGCGAGCGACGCCGAGTTGCTCGCCGAGTTGTTTTTCGTTGATCCGCGCGCCCGGCTTGAACTCATATCGCATCGCCCGGTCGCGCAGCTCGAGGTACAGGCGCTCGACGTTGCTCTCGTCGCGCGGTACGGAGGGCTTGGCGGCTGCCTTGCGGGGGGACTTGGTGGCCTTCATGGTGCGCGACAACTTTCATGGTTCACTGGTTCGCACGGCCGGCCGACCGGCAAGTGTCGTCACTTGTGAAAACACCAGGTTATACGGATCTCGATCGCAGCCCTCAACCCGGTAGTTTCCCTAGCTTCCGGCAAGCCGGAAATGTAAGATTCTTCGTGGCCTTATAGCGTTCGACACAAGTGTCGGCACTTTGTTCGAAACCACTTCCAAGATCGCCATGCCAAACCGCACAGTCAGCCTCGACGACAAGTACACGCTCCGCCAGGGCCGGGTCTTCATCACCGGAACGCAAGCCCTCGTGCGCCTGCCGATGACGCAGCATATGCGTGATCAGGCGGAGGGGCTGAGTACGGCCGGCTACGTCACCGGCTATCGCGGGTCGCCGTTGGGCACGCTCGACGAGCAGCTCGGCAAGGCGTCCAAGGCACTCGCTGTCCACGACGTCGTGTTCGTCCCCGGTGTCAACGAAGACCTCGCTGCCACCGCTGTCTGGGGATCGCAGCAGGCCGAGGCGGCCGGGGAGGGAAAGTACGACGGCGTCTTTGCCATGTGGTATGGGAAGGGCCCGGGCGTCGACCGCACCGGGGACGCCTTCAGGCATGGCAATCTCGCGGGCTCATCCAAGTATGGTGGCGTCCTGGTCCTCATGGGCGACGATCACACCTGCGAATCATCGACAACCTGCCACCAGAGCGAGTTCGCGATGGTGGACGCCATGATTCCCGTCCTGAGTCCCGCCGGCGTGCAGGAAATCCTGGACTTCGGTCTGATCGGCTGGGCCCTGTCGCGCTACAGCGGGTGCTGGGTCGGCATTAAGTGCGTCAAGGACACCGTGGAAGCGACGGCCTCCATCGACGTCGACGTCGACCGGGTCCGCATCGTCCCGCCCCAAGGCGTGGAATTGCCCACGGACGGCCTGAACCTTCGCCAGCCGGATACGCCCCACGCCCAGGAGGCGAGGTTGCACCGCCACAAGCTGGACGCCGTGAAGGCATTTGCCCGCGCCAACGCCATCGACCGGGTGGTCGTGGATGGAGACCGGGCGATGCTGGGCATCATCACGCACGGGAAGAGCTACCTCGACGTGCTGCAGGCGCTGCACGACCTGGACCTCACGGAGGAGCAGGCAGGCGAGCTCGGGCTCCGCATCTACAAGGTCGGCATGACCTGGCCCCTGGAACCCGCGGGCGCCGCGTGTTTTGCCGACGGCCTCCAGAAGGTCATGGTCGTGGAGGAAAAGCGCAGCCTCCTGGAGTCCCAGCTCAAGGAGCAGCTCTACGGAAAGGCCGCTGCGCCCGCGGTCATCGGCAAGCTCGACGAGGACGGCCGGAGCCTCTTCCAGCCGGAGATGGCGCTCGATTCCAACCAGATTGCCATTGCCATCGGAGAGCGGCTCCTGCAGCTCCATGGGCACGGCCTCGAAGCTTTGCGCCGGCGCCTCGACGAGATCCGCGCCATGCGCGCTCCCAAGGGCGTGATCGACATCCTGTCGCGCAGCTTCTACTTCTGCAGCGGCTGCCCGCACAACTCGTCCACCGTGCTGCCGGAGGGAAGCAAGGCCTATGCAGGTATCGGATGCAGCTGGATGGCCCAGGCGATGGACCGTTCCACCACCGGCTACACGCAGATGGGCGCCGAGGGCATGTCCTGGGTCGGTGAAGCTCCGTTCTCGCAGCGGAAGCACATGTTCCAGAACATCGGCGACGGAACGTACTTCCACTCGGGGCTGCTGGCCATCCGCGCGGCGGTCGCGGCGAAGACCAACATCACCTACAAGATCCTGTTCAACGACGCGGTGGCCATGACGGGAGGCCAGCGGCACGACGGCATCCTGGACGTTCCCACCATCGCGCACCAGGTCCACGCCGAGGGAGTCAAGCGCATCGTGGTTGTGAGCGACGAGCCGGGAAAGTACCCCGCCGACATCCACTGGCCTCCGGGCCTGACAGTTCACCACCGGGACGAGATCAACGCGATCCAGAAGGAGCTGCGGGAGATCGAGGGAACGACCGCGCTGATCTACGACCAGACCTGCGCCGCGGAGAAGCGTCGCCGGCGCAAGCGCGGCCAGTTCCCGGATCCCGCCAAGCGCCTGCTGATCAACGACCTGGTGTGCGAAGGGTGCGGCGACTGCGGCGCGAAATCCAACTGCGTCTCACTGCAGCCGCTGGAGACGGAGCTGGGTCGCAAGCGGACCATCGACCAGTCATCCTGCAACAAGGACTACTCCTGCGTGAAGGGCTTCTGTCCCAGCTTCGTCACGGTGCTGGGCGGCACGCTGCGCAAGCCCGCACGCGCCGGCGACGCGGGCGACCTTTTCCTGGCGCTCCCGCAGCCGGAACTGCCGTCCCTCGATGCAGGCGTGTACAGCATCCTCGTCACGGGCATGGGTGGCACGGGCGTGGTCACGATCGGGGCGATCCTTGGAATGGCTGCCCACCTGCAGGGACTGGGCTGCGGCATCCTGGACATGGCAGGTCTCGCCCAGAAGGGCGGTTCGGTCTGGAGCCACCTGCGCTTCGGCAGGTCGCCCGAGGCCATCAAGACCATCCGCATCGCCGCCGGCGGAGCGGACCTGGTGCTCGGCTGCGACATGATCGTTGCCGGCAATTCGAAGACGCTGGCCGCTGCCCGCAAGGGACGCACTCGCATGGTCGTCAACACCCAGGAGACGATGCCGGGCGAGTTCTCCCGCAATGCGGACATGCAATACCCGCGCGGCAGCCTCCAGCGCAACATCGTGGACGCGGTTGGCGCGGACAGCGCGGACTTCGTGGAGGCCGGGCGCATCGCCACCGCGCTGCTCGGGGACAGCATTGCCGCCAACATGTTCATGCTGGGCTTCGCCTACCAGCGGGGCCTGATCCCCGTCACCGCCGACGCGATCGAGCAGGCCATCGAGCTCAATGGCGCCCAGCAGCAGATGAACCGCGACGCCTTCCTGTGGGGCCGCCGCACGGTCGTGGACCCGGATGCGGTCGGGCGCATGTTGTCGACGCTGCAGGCCTCGCAGCGCGCAAGCCTCTCGCCCGCGGTCATCGAGAACCTGGATGAGGCCATCGCGTGGCGCAAACGCTTCCTGGTGGACTACCAGAACGAGGCCTATGCCAGGCAGTACGCCGATTTCGTGGAACATGTCCGCTCCGTCGAGCGCAGCAGCTTCCCGGGGCGCAGCGACCTCACACGCGCCGTGGCCAAGTATTGCTTCAAGCTCATGGCTATAAAGGACGAATACGAGGTGGCTCGCCTCTACACCGAGACGGGCTTCCTGCAGCGCGTGGAGCGCCAGTTCGAGGGCGACTTCAAGCTGGTATTCAACCTGGCGCCGCCCATGCTGTCGCAGCGGGACTCCGTGACGGGCGAGCCGCGCAAGCGCGAGTTCGGGCAATGGATCCTCCCGGCGTTCCGGCTCCTGGCAGGACTCCGGTTCCTGCGAGGCTCGGCGTTCGACGTCTTTGGCCGCACGCAGGAGCGCCGCATGGAGCGGGCGCTGATTGCGCAATACAAGTCCAACATCGAGCAGGCGCTGGCGGTGATTGCCGGCACGCGGGATGCGGGTCACTACGAAGCGGCAGTCAAGCTGGCGGAACTGCCGGAATCCATCCGCGGCTACGGACACGTACGCGCACGCAGCGTCGAGGCCGCCCGTCAGCAGGAGAAGCCCCTGCTCGAAGCACTCCAGCGCCGGGTGATCGCGTTGAAGAAGGCCGCCTGACGCGACGGGAGGCGGCCGGCGCGCGGCGCCGGCCGTGCCGTCAGCGCGTGGCCGCCTGGTGGCGCAGGGTGCAGTCCCAGGCCAGTTCGGCGAGCGGGACCGCCTTGCGTCCGGTCTCCACCGCATCCGCCACGGCCGCCGTGCCGTCCGACGCGCGTTGGGCGATGCCGTGCAGGATGGCGGCCATGCGGAACAGGGTAATAGTGCGTCGAAGGCCGTTATTGACGACCTGCGATTTTCAAACATCGACGAGATGTCGAAGCAGACTGAATGCCACGCGCCAGCTCTGCCCGTCGCAATCGAGAGTGGCCGTCTGCTGATTGATGCGCCTGATCAGTCCGATGCGATGCTGCAGATTGCGATCGCTGAAGCTCACGCGCTGACCCTACGCGGAAGTCCTCGCGCCGACCGACCTCGGGCGGCGGTGCGAGTTCGGAGGCCTCATGCACCGTGTCGCCCGCGTTTGCCGTGGCGGCAACCTCCACCGAGATCGCCACGTAGGGCAAGCTCACGTGGCGCCCGCTCGCTTCATCCTGCAACCGAATTGAGCGTGCCCAGATCAAGCCTGAAGTCGGAGCCGCGCGCACCCAGGAGCTGCCAAAAGAATCTTCTGTTGGCGAATATGAAGAGCCCAAGGTCAAACAATCCACTGCGGTAGCTACAGGATTGATTGCAGCACTTGCTGGCTTCCTATTTGGATAAGTGCTGATTCATTGAATGGCAATTACAGGGATGCAGGGTGAGCAACGGCAGTCCACACAATCTGTTCGGGCAGTACACCAGGATGCGTGTGGGGAAGATTCGTCTCAGCATCCAACACCAACTCTCTGAGATCCCTACCGATCAATGGTCCACTGAGCCTCTGTCTGGCTGGCGAAATGGCGGACTCACAGTGGTCTTGCCGTCGTTGGAAGCCGATCTGGAAGTTGATGGCGCTTGGCGTTTGCCATTACTGCCTGCAACAGTGAGTCACGCTCTGAATGCATGGTGCTTCACCCTGGAACTGACCTCCGAGGAATGGGCGGCACTGCGGCCGCTAGCTCGTGCGTTGGTAGGCCGGTGCCTGTTGATCTCATATACGAGCACCACAGTGCAAATCACCTTTGAAGGCGTGCCGTGGGACCCATGCAGACTTCAACTGGCGGCGATGGCAGGCGTACGGCCGTGCGATTTGAGGGAGTTTTTTAGAACGAGCCAGGCTACTAGATCAATGAGGGAGCTACAGTCGCCGGTGACTTTGCAGATGATCTGCGGTCTTGGCACAGACCAGGCCACTCATCAAGTGGCAAACGAAACTCGTGCCAAACCCATCTGAACACGACACCGCACTACAAGTGCGTTAACTGCGAAGTACAACTCACCGATATTAAAACTGTCACCAGACTGTCACCAGCATGGACAAGAAAAAAGCCTGCTATCGATTAAATAGCAGGCTTTTCAGCGTTTACGCGGTGTTGGTGGTAGGACGTACAAGATTCGAACTTGTGACCAACGGATTAAAAGTCCGCTGCTCTACCAACTGAGCTAACGTCCCAACAATCGCAGCTGGCGGATTCCGTCAACTGCAAAGCCTTGGATTATAGCGTTAATTTTTCGTCGCAGATGGCTTGGGTCCACTGGCCAGTTTGTCGAGAACCCATCCCGCAGCGCATTGGCCGAACGTGGCGGTCACCGCCACGACGGATCCGTAGCCGTGGCAGTTGAGAGAGCCATCGCCCTCCAGCTCGCACGAAGGGTCGGGGCCCGCCACCGCTTCGCGGCTGAACACGCAGGTCACGCCCATCTTCTTGCCATCGCGCGGAGCGCCGTGGTGCTTGCGAAGCCGGTAGCGCAACTGCGACAGCAGAGGGTCGTGCGTCGTGTGGGCAAGATCATCCACATCCACCTTGTGGGCGAGACGCTTGCCACCCGCCGCGCCGACCGCGATGTGCAGCACCTTGGCACGCTGGGCCCACAGAGCCACCGCAAGCTTGGCCTTGATCTGGTCGCATGCGTCGATGACGGCATCAGGAACGGGGCCATCGATCAGTGCGGGCCAGTTGTCCGGCTCGACGAACTCTTCAATACAGTTCACCTGGCACGCCGGGTTGATCTGGCGAATGCGGTCGCGCATGGCAAGCACCTTGGCCTGCCCCACCGTTTCCGTCAACGCGTGACTCTGGCGGTTGATATTCGACTCTGCCACGTGGTCCAGATCAATCAGAGTGAGTGAACCCACGCCGCTGCGCGCAAGCGCTTCGGCAGCCCATGAACCCACCCCGCCGATGCCGATCACCACCGCATGGGCTGTCTTGATGCGGGCCGCACCTGCGCGACCATAGAGCCGGTCAAGCCCGCCGAAGCGGCGACCTGCGTCCATGTCAGGCAGGGCGATGCCGTCTGCGTCAGGCTGTCGCTCGGGCCCCTCGGGCATGTACCCGGCTGTCACTTGAGTCGCGACAGCCGCTCCTTGGCGGCCAGCGCAGCTTCAGACTGGGGATACGAACGGACCAAATCTTCCAGCGTCTTGCGGGCTGAACGCGTGTCCTTGAGCTCGATCTGGCAATTGGCAATGGACAAGGCTGCCTCAGGGGCACGCGCATGCGTGGGTGCCTCTGACAGCATGCGCTGGAAGTTGCCGATGGCCTCCTTGTATTCGCGCGTGGCGTACTGCGAGTTGCCCAGCCAAAAGCGTGCAGATGGCACAAAGCCGCTGCGGGGGTACTGCCGGACAAACCCGCCAAAGGCTGAGGTTGCCTCCGCGAACTTGCCCGAGCGAAAGACGGCCAAAGCGGCTTCAAAATCGCGTTTTTCTGCAGGGTCGGCCTGGAATTCAAGCCCGTCAAGGTTGACCTTCACCGGCTCGAATTGCTTGAGGCGCTCTTCCACGCCCTGTGCCATGTCCTTCTGGCGCCGCTGCAGTTCGCTCACATCGCGCAGCAGCTGTTCGTTTTGCCCGCGCATCTTGGCGTCCTCTGCGCGCAGCGCCTCAATCTGCGTTTGCAGATCTAGAAGGCTGCGGCGAAGCTGGGCGTTTTCGTCAGCCAGTCGCCGGACTTCATCGGCAGAGCGCTGACCCGATACCTGGAGGGCGTCGACGCGCTGTCGCATTTCCAGGATGGCGCGACGCGCCTCTCCATCCTCGAAGATGGCCGCGCCGGCCGGGAGCACAAAGGCGGTGGCGAACGCAAGCGCGGTCACTGCCTTCATGCGGAAACCAAAGGGTTTCGCGGCGCGCATCAGCGGTAGGACAGTTCAGCGCGGCGGTTTTGCGCGTGTACGGACTCGGTGCCGCCCTGCGCTGCCGGCTTTTCCTTACCAAAGCTCACGGCTTCGACCTGGCTGTCCGGCACGCCCAGCAGGCCCAGCGAACGGCGCACGGCCTCGGCACGCTTTTGGCCCAGCGCCAGGTTGTACTCACGGCCACCGCGCTCGTCGGTGTGACCTTCGATCATGACCTTGCGGTTGGGCGCTGCCTTGATGAAACGGGAGTGGGCTTCGAGCAGCGACTGGAATTCGGGCTTGATGACGTAGCTGTCGTAGTCGAAGTACACAATGCGCGCCACGCCCACCGGGCCGGCACCATCGCGACCCGACTGACCCAGATCCACCGGCGCCACACCGCTCTGGCCGGTAGAGCCGGAGTTGGCACCATTGGCGCCTGCGCCCATGGTGGAGGTGGCGTTCTTGTCTTCCACCGGCACGTCGTCGAGCTTGACGCCGGAGCTGCAGCCGGCAACGAGGGCGACCACGGTCAGCGCGAGGGTGATGCGCTTGAATTTGAGCTTGTTCATCCAAAAATCTCCTGAGACTTGATAACTGAAACTGAAAAGACGGGAAAGTTCATTCACTGCTTCTGAAACGGACCCCAGTCCGGTTCACGGATGTCGCCGCCCTGCCCTGCCAGGCGGGCCTTGATCTTGCCGTCGAGTGTGGTGGTCATGAGCGCATCACGCCCTTGCTGCTGCGTGGCGTAGACGATCAGTCGGCCATTGGGGGCGAAACTGGGGTTTTCATCGGCAGAGCTGTCGGTGATGGCGTTCACGGTGCCGGTCGACAGGTCCATCACGTGGAGCTTGAAGGCGCCCGATACGCGCGAAATGTAGGCAAGCCACTTGCCGTCAGGGCTCAGCGTGGGCGAAATGTTGTAGGACCCGGAGAAGGTCACGCGTTCCGCATTTCCGCCGGAGGTGGACACACGGTAGATCTGCGGTGCACCGCCCCGGTCGCTCACGAAGAAGATGCTGCGCCCGTCGCTCGAGAACACGGGTTCGGTGTCGATACCGGCCGACTGCATGAGACGGCGGGGTTCGCCGCCATTGGCGTCGATGGTGTAGAGCTGCGAGCCGCCATCACGGCTCAGGGTCACCGCCAGGCTGCGCCCATCCGGCGACCAGGCCGGGGCGCTGTTGGACCCCCGGAAATTCGCAATCAGGCGCCTGCGCCCGGACGAGACATCGTGCACGTACACCACAGGCTTGCGCGATTCGAACGACACATAGGCCAGCTGACCGCCGTTGGGCGACCATGCCGGAGAAATGATGGGCTCGGGGCTCGACAGCGCAGACTGCGCGTTTTCGCCATCGGCATCGGCCACCCACAGGCTGTAGCGCGTACCGGCCTTCGTGACGTACGCAATGCGCGTGGAAAACACGCCGCGTTCTCCGGTGAGCTTCTCGAAAATGAAGTCGGCGATGCGGTGCGCTACCAGGCGCAGGTCCACTTGTGTGACCACAAAGCTCTGCCCGCCCAGGTCCTGTCCCTTGACGGCGTCCCAGAGGCGAAAGCGGACATCAAAGCGGCCATCGGCCAGCCGGGTAACGCTGCCCACTGCCAGCGAATCAGCCCCCTTCTGGCGCCACAGACCCACGTCAGGGCGCGTTGTCTCGTCGAGCGATGTGCCCGCCGCGTCGATGGCGCGAAACTGCCCGCTGCGCTCCAGGTCGGCCTGAACAATGGCGCTGATCTTTTGCGGTGCCTGGGCCTCGCCGCGAAACGGCGCGATCGCGATGGGGAGCTGCGTGAGCCCGACGCCCGTGACCTCCACCTTGAACTGCGCAAGGGCGGGCAGCGCAGAGACTGAACCGAGGGCGGCCACGAGAACGCGGCGCGAGATGTGCGGCGTGGCCGCGGCAAAGGGAATGTAGGGAGTACGGTCTGTAGTCATTGACGTCCGGCGTTCCTGCAAGATGGGCGCTAGGGCAAACGCGAATGTTACACACTGGCAAGTGCGCCCTGTGACAAACTGTGTAGGAGTAGGGCCAAACTTTGGTGCGTTCGGGTCGATCCGCGGCTCGATAGCCGCCGCTGCCCGGCGTGGGCGGGCGCCACTTAAAATCGCGGCCAAATGCAAGACACCCCACCGGGCGATTCCCCGCCAACCGCCCCGTCCCCCACCGACACCCTTTTGCAGAGACTGCGCCGACTGGCGGTGTACTTTGGCAACCAGCGTGCAGCGTGGTCTGTAGCCATTGCCGCCACACTGATCGGCGCGGTGACCGAGCCACTCATCCCCGCGCTGCTGCAACCCCTGCTGGACAAGGGATTCACGCAAGGCACCCTGGAACTGTGGATGGTGCCGTTGGCCATCCTGGGTGTTTTCTTCGTTCGCGGTGTCGCGCAGTTCGTGGGGCAGTACGCACTGGCCCGCATTGCCAACGAAGGCATGCTCACCTTGCGCAAGTCGTTGTTTGACCGCGTACTGGCGGCAGACATGGGCCTGTTTTCCCGACAATCCGCGAGTGCGCTGTCCAACACGGTGGTCTACGAAGTGCAGACGGGCGCCACGCTGCTGGTGCAGGCCCTGCTGGGGCTGTCGCGCGATGGGTTCACGCTGATTGCGCTGCTCATCTACCTGCTGTACCTCAACTGGCAGCTGACGCTGATCGTGGCGGTCGTGGTTCCGGGCGTGGCCTGGATCATGAAGACGCTTTCGCGGCGGCTGTACCACCTGACCAAGAGCAGCCAGCAGGCCACCGACGAACTGGCCTACGTGGTGGAAGAAAACGTGCTGGCGCACCGCATGGTGCGGCTGCACGGTGCCCAGCAGGCGCAGGCGAGCCGCTTTGCCCACCTGAGCCATAGCCTGCGGGGCCTGGCAATCAAGTCGACCATTGCGTCGGCCGCAATGACGCCGCTCACGCAATTGCTGGCGGCAGCGGCGTTGTCGGTGGTCATCTGCATTGCCTTGTGGCAAAGCCGCGGTGCGGTAGAGAGCAAGGACGTCACGGTCGGCGGATTCGTGTCGTTCATCACCGCCATGCTGATGCTCATTGCCCCCATCCGGCGCCTGGCAGATGTGGCCAGCCCCGTGACCCGCGGGGTGGCAGCGCTGGAGCGCGGTCTGGCGCTGATGGGCACCACGGGCGCCGAGGCGAGCGGCCACCACAAGGCCGACCGGGTGCGCGGCGCACTCGCGTTGCAGGACGTCACCGTCTCATTTGGCCCCGACCACGCGCCGGCGCTGGATCGGGTCAGCCTGGAGGTGGCCCCTGGCGAAGTCGTTGCGCTGGTCGGCCCGTCGGGTGCGGGCAAGACCACGCTGGTCAATCTGCTGCCGCGCTTTGTGCTGCCCGCATCGGGGACGGCCACCGTGGACGGGCACGAACTCGGCCAGTGGGATCTGGGCGCCTTGCGCTCGCAGTTCGCCATGGTCAGCCAGGATGTGGTGATGTTCAACGACACCATTGCCGCGAACGTGGCCCTGGGCGGCGAGGTGGATGAAGAGCGCGTGCGCCAAAGTCTTGCCGCTGCCAACCTGGCTGAGCATGTGGCAGCCCTGCCCCTGGGCATCCACACCCTGGTAGGGCACAACGCCACCCAGCTTTCGGGCGGGCAGCGGCAGCGCCTGGCCATTGCCCGCGCGCTCTACAAGGACGCGCCCATCCTCATCCTGGACGAGGCGACCTCGGCGCTGGACACCGAGTCAGAGCGGCTTGTGCAGGATGCCCTGCAGCGCCTGATGCAGGGCCGCACCACGCTGGTCATCGCCCACCGGCTATCGACCATCGAGCATGCGGACCGCGTGGTGGTGATGGAACGCGGGCGCATTGCAGAGCAGGGAACACACGCGCAACTGATGGCCCAGGGCGGGCTCTATGCGCGGCTGCAGACACGCCCGGCCACTGCAGCGGCGGAGGGCTGATACCCGCGCCAACCCTGCGCGCAGGGGTTGAACCGAACCCACCGTTATGGGGAACCGCACGCGGTGCGTGACTTCACCACTTGCCGCGATTGGGCTGGCGCTTGCGAATGGCAGCAGCGATTTTCTCGGCCGACTCCGTGCGCCCTGCACGCAGGGCAAAGTCGGCCGCCGTGAGGCCCAGCTGGTTGCGCAGGGTCGGGTCGGCCCCTTCGTTCAGCAGCAGTTGCACGGCGTCTGCCGATCCGTAGTGCGACGCCATCATCAGCGGCGTGGTGCCGTTGGGGGATGTGGCGTCGATGAACGCGTGGTGCTCCAGAAGCAGCGCGATGATTTCGGTGTGCCGCGGGCTGCCCGCCGAGGCTGCGTAGTGCAGCGGTGCCCAGCCCGGCTTGTTCACGTCTGCATCGCGTGCAATCAGTGTCCTGACCGCATCCACATTGCCCTTGATGGCTGCCAGCATCAGCGGGCTTTCGTCTTTCGAATTGCGCAGTTCGACTTTGGTCTGCTTGGAAGCCAACAAGGCGTTGAACGCCTTTTCAGAGCCGTTCTGCAATGCGAGGATCAGGGCAGGCTGTCCCTTCGGGTCGAGGGTGTTGGGGTCAAAACCACGGCGCAGAAGGTCGGCAATCACGCCGGCGTCATCCCGTTGCACCGCGCTGAAGAAGTCTTCGTACGCCCCCGCCCAGGCGGCAGGTGCCACGGCACCCAGCACGGCAGCCATGCACAGGCCACGGCGGCTGATACGGTTCGTCATGGCGTGACCCCCTTGAAAAGAATCTCGAAGTTGCGGCTTGTCGCCTCTGCCACCGTGGCCACCGGGATGCCCCTGGTTTCAGATATCTGCTGCGCCACGTAGGGCACATACGAAGGATTGTTGACCTTGCCGCGGTAAGGCACCGGCGCCAGGTAGGGGCTGTCGGTCTCGATCAGCATGCGGTCCAGCGGCACAAAGGCGACCACATCGCGCAGCTCCCTGGCGCTCTTGAAGGTGATGATTCCCGAAAAGGAAATGAAGTAGCCCAGATCCAGCGCGGCGCGCGCCACTTCCATGGACTCGGTGAAGCAATGGAACACGCCGCCTGCCAGGTTGCCCGGGCCGTCCTCGCCCTCCTCGCGCAGGATGGCCAGGGTGTCGTCCGACGCGCTGCGCGTGTGGATGACCAGCGGTTTGCCGCATGCGCGCGCCGCGCGGATGTGCGTGCGAAACCGGTCCCGCTGCCACTCCAGGTCGGCAATCGAACGGCCGCCCTTGCGGTCTTCCATGCCGTAGTAGTCGAGCCCCGTCTCGCCAATGGCGACCACGCGGGGCAAGGCGGCGCGCTCCAGCAGATCCTGTACGCTGGGCTCGGTCACGCCTTCGTTGTCGGGGTGCACGCCCACGGTGCTCCAGAAGTTGTCGTGCGTGGTCGACAGACGGTGGACGTCGCCAAACTCTTCCATGGTGGTGCAGATGCACAGCGCCCGCTCCACCTGCGCCTGCGCCATCGCTTCACGGATGGCGGGCAGGTTGCTGGACAGCTCGGAAAAATTCAGATGGCAGTGGGAATCGGTGAACATGTCGTTTCAATATAACGGAGCCGGCGCATGGCAGCGCGGGCAGTGCGCCAGGGCCGTTGTCGGCCCGTAGCGCAGGTTGGGACGCAGGACAGCGCAGATTGTTCCAGCCAGCAGCGCGGCCGGTGCCCCAATAAAAAAGCCGACTCGCCATGCGGGTCGGCCTGCGGGACGGGCCCGGTTCAGATGGTCTGGGTTGGCCGGTCGGAACCCAGCGCGGTACCCAGCAGCTCTTCGATCTTGGCCTTGAGCTGGCGCGACTTGTCGTCCTTGGGGAACTGGATGCCCACGCCCTGCGTGCGGTTGCCCGCGGCACGTGCCGGGGTGACCCACGCCACGCGGCCGGCCACGGGGTAGCGCTGGGTATCGTCGGGCAGGGTCAGCAGCACATAGACGTCATCGCCCAGCTTGTAGTCGCGCTGGGTGGGCACAAAGATCCCGCCTTCGGCAAAAAAGGGGATGTAGGCCGCGTAGAGGGCCGCCTTCTCCTTGATCGCCAGCTGCATGACGCTGGGACGGGGTGCGGTGGATGGACTGCTCATGGATCAGTGGGTTGCGGCTCAGTTGCGCGAGTGTAGGGTGTTTCGCGCCTGGGCGACAAGCGCCTCCAGCATGAGGCCGGCGTTGAAGGGATGCTCGGCCGTGCGGGCCTCGCGCGACAGCGCGCGCGACCAGCGCGACAGCGCACCGATGGACGGCAGCGCCTTGGGCAGGTCGGCCGGGGCAAAGTAGCGCACCGGCGCGCCCACACTGGCCGCCATGAGGTCGTGGCAGAGCTTTTGCAGCGCGTCGATGGCCTGGTGGGGCGCCCAGTCGCCGAAGGCCGTCACATCGCCCTTGGCCACGGCCTGCGGCAGCGCAGCCCAGGCGGCCGGGCTGCGGCCTGACCGTGCCAGCGCCAGGGCATCGTCGGGCCGACCGCCCGCAGCGCGCAGGAAAGCCGCGGCTGCATCGGCCGCAACGCCTTGCGACTGCATCCAGGCCAGCATGTCGTCCTGCCCAGGCCAGACCATGGTGTGGCCCAGGCAACGGCTACGAATGGTGGGCAGCAGCTGGTGCGCAGCCTCGCTGGCCAGCACAAAGCGCACGTCGCCCGGCGGTTCCTCCAGCGTCTTGAGCAGCGCATTGGCGGTGATGTGGTTCATCTGCTCGGCCGGGTACACCAGCACCGCCTTGCCGCGCCCGCGGGCCGACGTGCGCTGCGAGAACTCCACCGCATCGCGCATGGCCTCCACGCGGATCTCGCGGCTGGGCTTGCGCTTTTTGTCGTCGATGTCGGCCTGGGCCTTTTCCGACAGCGGCCAGCCCAGCGCCATCATCTGTACCTCGGGCATCAGCACGCACAGGTCGGCATGCGTGCGCACCTCGATGGCGTGGCAGCTGCCGCACCGGCCGCAGGCGCCATCTGCGGTAGGCGCATCACACAGCCACGCGCGCACCATCTCAAGCCCCAGGGCGTACTGGCCCAGGCCCGACGGCCCCTGCAACAGCCACGCGTGGCCGCGCTGCGCCAGCAGCCGGCTGCGCTGCGCCGCAATCCACGGGGCCAGCGGCCCTGCTGCTGTGCCGCTGCTCATCGCGGGCCTCCCTGCGTGGCCACCATGATGGCCAGCCAGCCGCGGCGCACGAACACGCTGGTCAGCTGCTGCCACACCTTGTGGCGTTCCTGCGCGGCGTCGATGCGGGCAAACCGCTGGGGCGCGGCCGCGGCGCGGTCGGCATAGCCGCGCGCCACCCGGGCAAAGAACTCTGCGGGCTGCGACTCGAACCGGTCGGGCACGCGGGCCGTGGACAGCCGCTGCGCAGCCACATCGGGGGCCAGGTCAAACCACACCGTCAGGTCGGGTTCACGCATCAAACTGGCATCTGGCGCAAGCCCCGTCTGCGCCATGCGCTCCAGATTCGATAGCACTTCCAGGTCAAAGCCGCGCCCTGCGCCCTGGTAGGCAAAGGTGGCATCGGTAAAGCGGTCGCACAGCACCACGTCGCCGCGCGCCAGGGCGGGCTCGATCACGTTGCGCAGGTGGTCCCGCCGCGCAGCAAAGATGAGCAGCGATTCGGTCAGCGCATCCATGGCGTCGTTCAGCACCAGCTCGCGCAGCTTTTCGGCCAGCGGCGTGCCGCCCGGCTCGCGGCTCACGGTGACCGCCCTGCCCTGCGTGCGGAACGCCTCGGCCAGCCCCTCGATGTGCGAGGACTTGCCGGCGCCGTCGATACCCTCGAACGTGATGAAAAGACCGGGTCGGGACATGGAAACCTCTGGTGTTGCGTGATGCTCTGTGCGGGGCGCCGGGGCTGCCCGGCACGCCTGCACGGAGCTTACTGCTGGCCGCGCTGGTACCGGTTGACCGCGCGGTTGTGCTCCTCCAGCGATTCGCTGAAATGGCTGGCCCCATCGCCCTTGGCCACAAAGTACAGGGCCCGCGTCTGCGCCGGTTGCACGGCCGCCAGCAGCGATGCCTTGCCCGGCATGGCAATCGGCGTGGGCGGCAGGCCGGTGCGCGTGTAGGTGTTCCAGGGGGTGTCGGCCAGCAGGTCGCGGCGGCGCAGGTTGCCGTCAAACCGCTCGCCCAGGCCGTAGATCACGGTGGGGTCGGTCTGCAGCATCATGCCGATGCGCAGCCGGTTGGTGAACACACCGGCGATGGTGGCGCGGTCGCTGGCGCGGCCGGTTTCCTTTTCGACAATGCTGGCCAGGATGAGCGCCTCGTCGGCCGATTTGAGCGGCGTATCGGCCGCGCGCTGGGCCCACACTGCTTCGAGCTTGCGGTCCATGGCGTGCAGGGCCCGCCGCAGCACGGCAATATCGCTGGAGCCCTTGGCGTAGGTGTAGGTGTCCGGGAAAAACCGCCCTTCGGGCCGAACGCCCGGGCGGCCGAGCTGGGCCATCAGCGCCTCATCCGTCAGGCCGGCAGAGTCGGGCTTGAGCTGGTCTTCCCTGGCCAGCGCCTGGCGCACCTGGCGCCAGTTCCAGCCCTCCACCAGGGTCAGGGCGCGCAGGGATTCTTCGCCGCGCACCAGCTTTTGCAGCAGGTCCCGCGGCGTGGTGCCGGGGGGCAGCTCGTAGTTGCCGGCCTTGATGGCGCGGTCCTGGCCCGAAACGCGGAACCAGGCATACAGCAGACGTGCGTCTGCACGGGCTCCGGCGGCCACTGCGTCGCGGGCCACGCCGCGGGGCGTGGTGCCGGGCTCGATGGCCAGCTCCAGCGGGGCGTCGCCGCCCACAATCGGCTGGTGCAGCCACCAGAACGCGGCGCCGCCCGTCCCGATCAGGACCAAAGCCATCAAAGCCAGTAAACGTCGCACAACCCTGCTGCCTGTATGTGTGTGGCCCCGCCGAAGGGGTCCGGGAAACGGAGCGGGCATCATAATTCAGCGATGACTTACTCCCTGAACGGCGTTGCCCCTTTGTCCCACCTTGGTGTCATTCGCGCTGAAGGCGAAGACGCCGCCAAGTTCCTCCACGGCCAGCTCACGCAGGACTTCGCCCTGCTGGGCATGAACGAAGCCCGCCTGGCCGCGTTTCTTTCGGCCAAAGGACGCATGCAGGCGACCTTCATCGGCTTCAAGCGCAGCGCCACCGAGGTGCTGCTGCTGTGCAGCGCCGACGTGTTGCCCGCCACGCTCAAGCGGCTGTCGATGTTTGTGCTGCGCTCCAAGGTCAAGCTGACCGATGCCACGGCCGAGTACGCGCTGTACGGCCTGGCGGGCGATACCGCGGGCCTTGCTGATCTCTCCACCACGCCATGGTCCAAGGCCGACGAAGGCACTGCCAGCGTGGTCCGCCTGTACCCGGCCGACGGCCAGCCCCGGGCGCTGTGGGCAGGGCCCGCGGGCGCCACGGCTCCGGCAGGCGCCGATCTGGACCCCGCCGTGTGGTTATGGAGCGAGGTGCGCAGCGGCATCGCCACGCTGACCACACCGCTGTTCGAGGCGTTTGTGCCGCAGATGCTCAACTACGAATCAGTGGGCGGCGTGAATTTCAAGAAGGGGTGCTACCCCGGCCAGGAGGTGGTGGCGCGCAGCCAGTTCCGCGGCACGCTCAAGCGGCGGGCGTACCTGGCCCACGCGGCGGCTGGCAGCGTGGCGGTAGGGGCCGAAGTGTTTTCAGCCAGCGACTTGGAACAGCCTTGCGGCACCGTGGTGCAGGTGGCCGATGCGCCCCAAGGCGGCGTGGACCTCATCGTCTCGATGCAGATCAGCGCTGCCGACGGCCCCTTGCAGGTGGGCGCGCCCGAAGGCGTGCCGCTCACGCTGCTTCCCCTGCCCTACCCGCTGCTGGACGACATCTGACCGGCCGCCCGGTGCGCGCCTGCCACGCCTGCTTGCGACAAAGCGGGCCACCGGCGAGCGATTGCTATATTTTTTATAGCTATCAGATCAATAAAATCAAGCCCTGGATGCCATAAAAGCCTCCAAACACTCCGGCAAAAGCGGCTTGGCAAGGCACAGGAGCCAGGTCGCCCTCACCCCTGCAGCGACCGGTGCATCGCGATGTGGTCGATGCCCGCTTCCTTCCACGGCTCGCCCGACACCGCAAAACCGGCCCGGCGGTAAAAGCCCTCGGCGCTGCGCTGGGCGTGCAGCTGCACCTCGCGGTCGCCGCGGGCACGGGCGGCGTCCACCAGCGCATCAAGCAGCCGGCGGCCCCATTGCGAGCCGCGCACCGACCGATCCACGGCCATGCGGCCAATGCGGCCCACGCCGGGGGCGGCCTGCAGCAGGCGGCCCGTGGCCACGGGCATGCCCAGGCGGTTGTAGACCACGGCGTGGCGGGCGGTGGCATCCATCGCATCGGCCTCGATCTCGGCAGGGATGCCCTGCTCCTGCACGAACACGGCCGTGCGCAGGCGCGCCGCATCGCGCCCCAGCGCATTCCAGTCGCCGGTGCGCACCTCGGCCATCTCGGCGCCGGCCTCAAAACTGTCGAAGATGGCTCGCAGCGCGGGTGGCACGGGGCGTGATGTCTGCGTGGCCGGGTCGGCAAACACGTAGACCAGCTCGCCGGCGACCAGCAAGCGGTCGCCCGTGAAGATGCCCGCCTGGAAGAGGCACGACGAGTTGCCCACACGGGCGCAGCGCAATCCCACATCCAGCGTGTCATCCAGCCGGGCCGATGCGTGGTATTCCACCGTGGCCTTCTTCACGTACATCTCGCCACCCAGCGCGTGCATGCTGGCCTCGTACGGCAGCGCCAGCGCACGCCAGTAGTCCGACATGGCCGTGTCGATGTACATCAGGTAGTGGCCGTTGAAGACGATCTTTTGCATGTCCACCTCGGCCCAGCGCACGCGCAGGCGGTGAAAGCAGCGGAAGTCGGAACGTTGCATGTCGGGGTCACTCCAGTCGGAAAGCATTGCGCAGCGCGCGGGCCGCGTCGGCATGGGCCTGCCGCGCTTCGGGGATGGCGCGGCCCATCTTGATGAATTCGTGCGTCACGCCGCGATAGATCTCCAGGTCGACCGGCACGCCCGCCAGCCGCAGCTTGTCGGCGTAGTCCACGCCTTCGTCCACCAGCGGATCGCACTCGGCCAGGCCGATCCAGGCGGGCGCCACGCCATCCACATCCGGCGCCAGCAGCGGCGCAAAGCGCCAGTCTTCGCGCTCGGCGCGGGTGTGCACGTAGTTGCCAAAGAACCAGCTGATGGCGGGTTCCTCCAGCACCAGCCCTTGCGCATACAGGGCGTGCGACGGGGTGTCCTGGTGGGCCGCGCAGCCGGGGTAGATCAGCAGCTGTAGCGCCAGCGGCAGGCCTGCATCGCGCGCCAGGATGGCGTTGACGGCGGCCAGCGTGCCGCCTGCGCTGTCACCCCCCACGGCCAGGCGCGCGGGGTCTGCGCCAATCTGTGCCGCATGCGCGGCCAGCCAGGCCAGCGCATCCCAGGCGTCATCGCTGGCGGTAGGAAACCGGTGCTCGGGCGCCAGCCGGTAATCGAGCGAAACCACCATGCAGCCTGCCAGCCTGGACAGTTCACGGCACAGGATGTCGTGCGTGGCAATGGAGCCGATGGTGAAACCGCCGCCGTGCAGATACAGCAGTACGGGCAGGCCTGCAACGGTCGATGGCGCATACAGCCGTGCGGGCAGCGCGTGGCCGTCACGGGCGGGGATGGTGAAGTCTTCCACGCGGGCGAGCGCTGCCTTGGGCACCTCCAGCACGCCCGAGCCGGCTTCATAGGCCACGCGGGCGTCGGCGGGCGAGCGGGTGTGCAGCGGCGGGTGCCCGGCACGCGCCATGCGGTCGAGCACGCTGTGCATTTGTGGCGTCAGCCGGGTACGGTGCAGATTCAAAGGGGTCATGGGTGGGAGGGCTGGTCCATGGGGGCGGCTTGGCCGTGCAGCGTGCGCGCTTGATCTTCCGGCATAGCGTGCCGGGCCTGCGCACTGCGCTGTCGCAGACGTGACGGCGCAGCGGGCTACGGGCGCGGTGGACGGGTCCGCAGGGTGGTCATGCGCGTGCGCCGGGGGTAGAGTTCGCGGCAGGAATCATAAGAACCTTTCGCAACACCATGGCCTTCATCTACTACGTCACCCAGATCCAGTTTGAATTTGGCGCTGTTGCGCTGCTGAAGCAGGAGTGCGAACGCGTCGGTATCACCCGGCCGCTGGTCGTGACCGATGCCGGGGTGCGCGCGGCCGGGGTGCTGCAAAAGGCGCTGGATGCACTGGCCGGGCTGCCCGTGGCCGTGTTCGACGAGACCCCCTCGAACCCCACCGAGGCCGCCGTGCGCGCTGCCGTGGCCCTGTACAAGGCCCAGGGTTGCGACGGGCTGATTGCGGTGGGTGGCGGCTCGGCCATCGACTGCGCCAAGGGCATTGCGATTGCGGCCACACACGAAGGCCCGCTCACACACTACGCCACCATTGAAGGCGGCTCGCCCCGCATCACCGAACGCGCGGCGCCGCTGATTGCCGTGCCCACCACCAGCGGCACCGGCAGCGAGGTGGCGCGCGGTGCCATCATCATCGTGGACGACCACCGCAAGCTGGGCTTTCACTCCTGGCACCTGGTGCCCAAGGCCGCGATTTGCGACCCGGAACTCACCCTGGGCCTGCCGCCCATGCTGACGGCCGCCACAGGCATGGACGCCATTGCGCACTGCATGGAAACCTTCATGTCCGCCGCGTTCAACCCGCCGGCCGACGGGATTGCGCTGGATGGCCTCACCCGCGGCTGGGCGCACATCGAGCGCGCCACACGCGACGGCAGCGACCGCGACGCCCGCCTGCACATGATGAGTGCCAGCATGCAGGGCGCCATGGCGTTCCAGAAAGGGCTTGGTGCGGTGCACTCGCTCAGCCACAGCCTGGGTGGCGTCAACCCGCGCCTGCACCACGGCACGCTCAACGCGATGTTCCTGCCGGCGGTGGTGCGCTTCAACGCCACGGCGGAGTCGGTGCAAAAGGACCAGCGCCTGCAGCGCATGGCCCACGCCATGGGCCTGGCGTCTGCCACCGACATCCCCGACGCCATCCGCGACATGAGCGCCCGCCTGGGCCTGCCCTCCGGGCTGGCGGCCATGGGCGTCACTGCCGGCATGTTTGACGACATCATCAAGGGCGCCATGGCCGACCATTGCCACAAGACCAATCCGCGCGTGGCCACGACCGACGAATACCGCGAGATGCTCGCCCAGTCGATGTAGGCCGCCCCAGGCGCGCTGGCCCGCGTTTCCAGCCGGCGGTGGCCCGCGGGCCAGGGATGCCCTGGCAAGGCTGGCGGCGCCTGCCGCCCACACGGGGGCATAGGGCCATAGGGCCATGCGCACCGGGCTTGCTGGGCACTGACGGGCCTGTCAGAGGAAGCCGCGCGCGATTCATTCGAGGTGCTGGCGGTACACCGCAGCGACTGCGCAGTCGTACACTTTGTGACGTTTTGGCCGGTTGCCCAGCCAGCGGAATGCGCCCCGCCCGGGATGCGGGCCTACCCACCAGCGCCGGGGCGCGCGGCGACGATGCGGGGTGCGGTGGGTGCAGGGATCTGCGGGCCATCCGGGCGGCAGCCTTAGACTCCATGCATTAATTAACAATCATTATTCACAGCTGGGAGCTACCACGCATGCGCACCGGGAATCTCGGCACATGGCTTTTACAGGGGACCTATCCGCGCCTTTACATCCCGGTATTGGTGATCATCCTGCTGGTCAGTGGCGTGCGTTACCACTTTTTGATCGGCACAGAAGCAGCCGAGGCCGTTCGGGCCGCTGACGTCGAAGTGCGCCGCGTGGGCGATGCGCTGCTTCCCCTGCTGGCCGCCCTGCCTGAGGGCAATGCCCAGGCTGCCGCCGACGTGCTGGAGCAAGGCGCAGCGGGCCTGGGTGAGGCCTGGGCAAGCCTGCGCTGGCAGGCGGGCGAAGCCGAGCCGGTGGTCCTCACGCAGCCAGCCGTCGCCGCCGCTGCGCCGCAATGGTTTCTCCAGTGGTTAACGATCACCCCGCCGATCAAGCAGTTCGGTCGTGCCATAGGCAACGGGCGTGCCGGGCGACTGACCATCACCCTGCAGTCTGAGCCGCTGGTGGCCAAGGTCTGGAGGGCTGTGGAAGTACAGATGCGCATCTCTGCGCTCAACATCTTCACCATCCTGTTCCTGCTCACACTGCTGTTGCGCGCCAACATGCGTACGCTGCGCAGGCTGGCAGATGCCACCAGCGGCTTTCGCAACGGCCACCTTGGCACGCGGATGGAAGTCAGTGGCACGCTCGAGTCCCGGGCCATGGCCGAAGCCTTCAATGACATGGCTGGCAAGGTGCAGTCGCTCGTACTGTCCCTGCACGACACCCAGCGCCAGCAAAGCGAGCAATTGCACTTCAACCGCCAACTCATCGACGCGCTTCCAATGCCGGTACTGGTGCGCGATGCCCATGGAAACCAGATCGAGACAAACCGCGCCTGGCAAAGCGTACGGCTCGCCGCCGCGGACATCCCCGGCGAAGCAGCCCATCCGTGGCAGGCTGGCAGCCCCCCACGAACCGTCGCAGCCCCCCTGCAGTCACTGTCCGCACAGCTGGCGGTAGCGCAGAACAACGAGATTCGAATCCGGCTGGCCGATGGCTCCGAAAAGGACATGGCCTACTACGAAGCCCCGTTCACCACCACCAGCGGGGCCGCTGCGGGCACCATTGGCACCCTCGTGGATGTCACCGAGCGCAATCGCGCGCTGCAGGCACTCCGTGCGGAAAAGGAGCGGGCCGAAGTCACGCTGGCCTCCATTGGTGACGGCGTGATCACCACCGATCCCACCGGACACGTGGACTCGATCAACGAAGCCGCGCAGCTGCTGACCGGCTTCACAGCCCGGCAGGCGCTGGGCCGCCACATCGACGACGTGTTTCAGCTCGGAAATGAACCGGTCAGCCTCAGCGTGGGCACAGCGGACGGACATGACACGGTCACCGGGGCACTGCAGCTGCCCGCGCCGGACGTCTTGCTGCACCGCTCGGGCGAGCGCTACGCCGTCGAATACACCGCGTCGGCCATCCGCCCGGCCGACGGCAAACCGACCGGTTGCGTGCTGGTCTTCCGCGACGTCACCGAAACGCGCGATCTGCGCCACCAGATCTCCTGGCATGCGCGCCACGACGCTCTGACCGGTGTGTACAACCGCAATGCACTGGCCGAACGCCTGACCCACGCCATCTTTGTCGCGCGGCAAAAAGGGAACCTGCTTGCCGTGTGCATGCTCGACCTCGACTACTTCCAGGCAGTGAATGACTCCCACGGCAACCGGGTAGGTGACCGGCTCCTCAAGGAAACCGCCAAGCGCCTGTCGGGCTTTGCCAGCGGCCCGTCGGAAACCGTGGCGCGCATGGGCGGGGACGAGTTCGTCCTGCTGCTGGGCGACCAGCCAGACGTGGCCTCCATCGAGGCGCGCATTGCCACCTTGCTCGAACAGCTGGCGACGCCCTACGCCATCGACGACCGCACGCTGCGCACCACAGTGAGCATTGGCGCGGCGGTGTTCCCCCACGATGACACGAACCCCGACACCCTCTTGCGCCATGCCGACCAGGCCATGTGCCGGGCCAAGAGCCTGGGCCGCAACCAGGTGCATTTCTTTGATGTGCAGCAGGACCATGCGGTGCAGACGCAGCACACACGACAGACACGCATCGCGCAGGCCCTGCTGCACGGCGAGCTCGTGCTGTACTACCAGCCCAAGGTGAACCTGCGCACGGGCGAGATGCTGGGCGTGGAGGCACTGTTGCGGTGGCAGCACCCGGACCAGGGTTTGCTGGGCCCGCAGCACGTGCTGCCGTTGATCGAGGGCACCGAGCTCATGGTCGAGCTGGGCGAATGGGTGATCCGCGAGGCGCTGCGGCAGATGCGCGTGTGGACGCAGGCGGGCGCGCGGTGGGAGGTCAGTGTCAACATCGCAGCTTCGCATTTCCACCGGTCCAACTTCGTGGAGCGCCTCAAGGAATTCCTGCTGGCCGCGCCCGAGATCGATCCGCGCCGGCTGGAGCTGGAGATTCTCGAGTCGGCCGCACTGGAAGACGTCGAGGAAATGCGCTGCGTGATGCGCGACTGCCAGGAACTGGGGGTGCGATTTGCCCTGGACGACTTCGGAACCGGCTTCTCATCGCTCTCGTACCTCAAGCGCCTGCAGGCAGAGACAATCAAGATCGATCAGTCATTCGTGCGCGGCCTGCTGCAAGGCGGGGACGACGCCACGCTGATCAGCGCCATCGTGGGCTTGGCCGCTGCATTCAGGCGCCATGTTCTGGCCGAAGGCGTGGAGACCTCTGAGCAGGCAGCGCGCCTGCTGGAGCTGGGGTGTGATCGCGCACAGGGTTTTGGCATCGCGCGACCCATGCCAGCCCAGGACGTGATGGCCTGGGCACAGGCCTACGTCAGGCCCTAGCTGCCGCGACGGAGCCGGCGTGGGCCCCCGTTGCCGCTACAGCGTCTGCACGGCAGTGATATCGGGCTTGTCCAGCCACTGCGCCCACTCGTCCACCAGTTGCTGGCTGGCGCGCGTGGCCGTCAGCCACGCCTGGGCCCGGGCCGCGCTGTCGGTTCCGTAGTGCGTGAAGTCGTTGCGGTCGGGCAGCTTGGCATTGGGCAGGCTGCGCACCCACTCGGGGTCGGGTGACAGCACCACCATGCTGTCGAGCGCGGGCGTAGCCTTGTGCCGCCACTTCAGGCCCTTGTCGAGCCAGCCCGGCACCACGCGGTGCTGGAAGTGCGGGTACAGCACCAGTCCGCCCGGGGCCGGCCGGGGCGCCGCAGCGGTGTTTTCAAGGTCTTTTTGGCCGCCATCGCTTGCCCGTACTTGATTTTCAGCTATTTTTTTAGTAGCGTTATCCATCCCATGGGCCGTGCGGTACGCCAGATGCATGTGGTAGTCCGTGATGCCGCCGTCCCAGTACGCGCCGCGCGGTGCGCCCGGAATGTCGTGCACGGCCTGCAGCACGAACGGAATGGAACAGCTCGCCTGCAGGGCTGGCATGAAGTTGTCGGCATCCAGGCCCACCTGCCGGGTGCGGTAGTCGGTGGTGGCAAACGGCAGGGCTGCGCAGCCGGGGGCCTCGCCAGGCAGGCTGGGCGATGAGAACACCACGCGCTCCAGCCAGGCGCCCATGGCCTTGCGGTGCAGGGTGTTGGCCACGAAGGCGCCCAGGTAGCCCAGCGGCGTGGCCAGCCCGTGCTCGCGCCGCAGCAGGTGCCGCCCCCGCGACGTGACGATGTGCAGCCGAAAGCGTGGATGGGCCAGCACCTCTTTCACCCGGCCGCCGTAGAACGCCTGCAGGTTGTGGCCAAACCGCTCGCTCACATGCGCCGCAGACGGCCGCTTCTGCCCCGGCGGGATGTCGTATTCCTGGTGGATGTAGTCGTGCTCCAGCCGCTCGAAGGCGGCCACCGCGCCATCCAGGCACGCCGTGGCCATGCGCCAGGCCCCGATGGAGGCGCCCACCAGATGCACGGGCTGGGCCGATTGCGGCAGCCACTGGCCAAAGATGTACCGGTCCAGCGGGCCCAGGATGAGCCCCTTCGGGCCCCCGGCTGCCGCCGGGATCACGCCCACGTCAGAGGGCTGCAGCCCGTGTTCGGCGATGTGCTGGCGGGCGCGCGGGCCCGCATGGATGCGCAGTGCTTTCATGGCGGCCATTGTCGCAAAGCAACCTGTGCCGAACGGCGATGCATTCGCCCCAAGGCGACACCGCCCTGCACCTGCCGAAGCCCGCCGCGTCAGACCACGTAGTCGTCGCCGTCCGGCCGCGCGGTCCAGTCGATGGGGTCCTGCTGCAGCACCATGTCGATGTCGAGCCCCAGCGTCAGACCCACCTCGCCCGGAAAGGACACCGCCAGCTCCTTTTCGCCCAGTTCCGCCTCGCGGGCGCGGGCGCGCCAGGCGGCCAGGTGAATCACCCCGCCCAGCGGCTCATAGGCGTTGCTTTCAAACGGCGCGTTATGGTGCTGCAGCGCATCGACCACCACCTCGGGCAGCTGCCAGCGCCGGGCCAGGCCTGCCGTCACGTCGGCGTAGCAGTACCCCAGCAGACGCTGCTCGATCTTGGCGCGGCGCAGGTCCAGCGGTGCCACCAGCGTGTTGACGGCCAGCGTGCGTTCGGGGTCGGCCAGATGCAGGGCCAGCTCGCCCACGGCATGCAGCAGGCCTGCGGAATACGCGGCGATCTGGTTCTGGCGCACAAGTCCGGCGAGCGAACGCGCCAGTTTGGCCGTGTTCAGGCTGTAGCGCCAGAACTGCTGCATGTTCACCCCGGGCACAGACCGCGAGGATCCGCCCAGCGTGGCGGTGGACACCAGCGTACGCAACTGCGCTGTGCCCAGCAGGGCCAGGGCTTCGGGAATGCCGGCGATCTGGCGCGGCATCTGGAACGCGGGGGAATTGGCCAGCTCCAGCAGGCGCGCTGCCAGGGCCGGATCGGTACCAAAGAACTGATTGAGGCGACGCAGGCTGGGCTCCGGGTGGGCCAGCTCGCTCATCAGCAGCGCCACAGCGCGCGGCAGGCTGGGCAGGGCCGCGGGGTGTGCCAGCAGTGCGTTCAACTCCATCGTGTCGGTTCGTCGTGGTAAGGGCTGGTTGCGTCTTGGCGAAATCGTGCGTGGCGGAATCTGTTGCTGCGGGCAGCACCGGGGCGCCAGCCAGGCCGAGGGCGGCGCATTGCCAATGCCCGGCCACCCTCCGCAACCGCCACCCGCACGGCAAGCCACGGTAGGGGTCGCGCGGGCACCTTGTGCGGGCGATTATGGCCCTGCCCAGGGGCCACCACCGCAAGGGTTGGCCCGGGCAAGCTCAACGGCCCTTGACCTGTTGCAGCTTGGCAAAGGCCGACGCCATGGCCGACTGCTGTGAGGGCTCGGGTGCGCGGCGCTGTGGCTGCGCGTAGCCTCGGCCAGCGCCTTCAAAGCGGTTGTCCCGCGGCGCACCCCGGTCGCCGCCCTGGCGCGGCGGTGCATCGCCCAGCTTCATCGACAGGCCGATGCGCTTGCGCTCCACGTCCACTTCCATGACCTTGACCTTGACAATGTCGCCGGTCTTGACCACTTCACGGGCGTCGTTCACGAACTTGTGCGCCAGCTGGCTCACATGCACCAGGCCGTCCTGGTGCACTCCCAGGTCGATGAAGGCGCCGAACTGGGCCACGTTGCTCACCGTGCCTTCCAGGATCATGCCTTCCTTCAAATCCTTGATGTCTTCCACGCCGTCGTTGAAGCGCGCCACCTTGAAGTCCGGGCGCGGGTCGCGGCCGGGCTTTTCCAGCTCGGCCAGGATGTCCTTGACGGTGATCACACCAAACTTCTCGTTGGCAAACAGCTCGGGCTTGAGGGTCTTGAGCATGTCGGCGCGACCCATCAGCTCGGCCACGGGCTTACCGGTCTTTTCCATGATCTGCTCGACCACGGGATAGGTTTCGGGGTGCACGCCGGTCATATCGAGGGGGTTGTCGCCCCCGCGGATGCGCAGAAAGCCCGCGCTCTGCTCGAACGTCTTGGCGCCCAGGCCCGCCACGTCCATGAGCTGCTTGCGGCTCTTGAACGCGCCATTGGCCTCGCGCCAGCGCACCACCGCCTTGGCCACACTGCCCGACAGGCCCGACACGCGGCTGAGCAGCGGCACGCTGGCCGTGTTCAGGTCCACACCCACCGAGTTCACGCAGTCTTCCACCACCGTGCCCAGCGTGCGCGCCAGCTCGCTCTGGTTCACGTCGTGCTGGTACTGGCCTACGCCGATGCTCTTGGGGTCGATCTTCACCAGCTCGGCCAGCGGGTCCTGCAAACGGCGGGCGATGGAGGCCGCGCCACGCAGGCTCACGTCCACATCGGGCATCTCTTGCGAGGCGTATTCGCTAGCGGAATAGACGGACGCACCGGCTTCGCTCACCACCACCTTCTCGATGGCGCGCTCGGCCTTGGCAGCCATCTTGATCAGGTCAGCGGCCAGCTTGTCGGTCTCGCGGCTGGCTGTGCCGTTGCCAATGGCGATCAGGTTCACGCCGTGTTTTTCCACCAGCTTGGCCAGCGTGAACAGCGAGCCATCCCAGTCGCGCTTGGGCTCGTGGGGGTACACCGTGGCTGTCTCCACCAGTTTGCCGGTGGCATCCACCACGGCCACCTTCACGCCGGTGCGGATGCCGGGGTCCAGCCCCATCACCACGCGCGGGCCGGCGGGCGCGGCCAGCAGCAGGTCGCGCAGGTTGTCGGCAAATACCTTGATCGCCACCTTCTCGGCGTCGTCGCGCAGGCGGGCAAACAGGTCGCGCTCGGTCGAGAGGCTGAGCTTCACGCGCCAGGTCCAGGCCACGCACTTGCGGATCAGGTCGTCGGCCTTGCGGCCTGCGTGGCTCCAGCCCAGGTGCAGGGCAATCTTGCCTTCGGCCAGGCTGGGCTTGCCAGGTTCTGGCTCCACGGGCAATACCAGCTTGGCTTCCAGTATCTCCAGCCCCCGGCCGCGGAACACGGCCAGCGCGCGGTGCGAAGGCACGCGGCCGATGGGCTCGTCATACTCGAAGTAGTCGCGAAACTTGGAGACCTCGGGGTCATTCTCGTTCTTGCCTTCCACCTTCTTGCTGCGCAGCAGGCCTTCAGCCCACAGCCACTCGCGCAGGCTCTGCAACAGGGCGGGGTCTTCGGCCCAGCGCTCGCTGAGGATGTCGCGCACGCCGTCGAGCACGGCGGGCACGGTGGAAAAATCGGCTCCCGGCTTGCCGTCGTCCAGCACCTCGGGCGGCTTGGTAAAGGCTGCGGCCTCTGCAGCAGGGTCGAGGGTGGGGTCGGCAAACAGCTTGTCGGCCAAGGGCTCGATGCCAAACTCCCGCGCGATCTGGCCCTTGGTACGGCGCTTTTGCTTGAAGGGCAGGTAGATGTCTTCCAGCTCTTGTTTAGTCGGCGCGGCGGCAATGGCTGCGCGCAACGCGTCGGTCAGCTTACCTTGTTCGTCAATGCTCTTGAGCACGGTCGCACGGCGGTCATCCAGCTCGCGCAGGTACGACAGGCGTGCCTCCAGCTCGCGCAGCTGGATATCGTCGAGCCCGCCTGTGACTTCCTTGCGATAACGCGCGATGAACGGCACGGTGGCACCGCCATCGAGCAGCTCCACCGCTGCACGCACCTGTTGTTCATTGACCCTGATTTCTGCGGCCAGCTGCCGGATGATCTGCTGCATGTGTGGCGAACTCTCTGAGACTCAAACAAGACACGAAGCGCGGGAGTTTGCCACAGCGCCCGCGGGCTCCTGGGGGCCGGGCAGCCGCCTTGGCAGGGGGCCATCGCCCTGCCCTGCGCGGGTGGTGGCGCCCTGCTGAAAACGCTGCGCCCCCTCCCGCAGCGCCACTTCTAGAATGGCAGCGCAGCGCCAGCCGCGCGCCCCGTCGCCATGAACACCGCCCCCTTCATCATCCGCACCGAATGCCCGCCAGGCGCCTGCGTCTGCCAGCGCGACGAGCTGCTGCAGACGCCGGGCGCAGACCTGCGCATCCTGCAGCTCACCAGTGCGCAAGAGAAAGTGCTGGTGCAGCGGCTGGAGAACCTCACCAGCCTGGCCGACCTGCGCCACATGCAGCAGCGCATGGAGCAGCAGCTGGGCATCCGCATCGCCATTGCGCCGGGCCCGCGCGAGGTGCGCACGGTGCGCGGCATCACCATGCTGGTGCTGGAGCAACCCGGCCTGTGCCGCAAGACGCGGCAGTCCATCCCTGCAGCCATCCGCAAGAGCATGGACCGATGCCCGGACATTGCCTACGAACTGCTGGACGAAGGCGGGCTGTTTGCAGCCCCTGAGACGGGCGAAAGCCGATGACCTGTTTCCCTCGCCCCGGCGGATACGGAAGCCCTGCACGGCCCCTCGGAACAACGCCTGCGGCTGGCTCCCGCTGACCTGACCACATGCAAGACGACCTGTTTGGCGGAGATATCCCGACACCACCGCCCGCTCCTGCCAAAGCCGCGCAACAGCCTCGCAACGCGCTCAAAGGCCCGCAGGATGCGCCGGCTCCGCGCAAGCGCACGGCTGCAGCCGTGGCCCCGGCAGTGTTCGACGACGCGCTGCTGGCCCTGGGCACGGCCCTGCCACCGCTCGCCCACCTGGGTACTTCGTCCTGGACCTACCCGGGCTGGCAGGGTCTGGTGTGGGAAGGCAGCCCGTCCGAATCACAACTGTCGCGCCAGGGCCTGGCCGTGTATGCGCAGCACCCGCTGTTTCGCACCGTCAGCATCGACCGGGGCTTTTACCGCCCGCTCACGGTGAGCGAATACGAGCGCTACGCATCGCAGGTGCCCGACAACTTCCGCTTTGTGGTGAAGGCGCCCAGCCTGGTCACCGATGCGCTGGTGCGCAGCGAGGACGGCCGGGGGCGACAGCCCAACACCGCGTTCCTCGACCCGCAGCTGGCACGCACGGAATTTGTGGAGCCCGCGCTGCAGGGGCTCGGGCACAAGATCGGCGCGCTGGTGTTCCAGCTCAGCCCCCTGCCGCTGGCGCAGCTCGATCGCATGCATGAGGTACTGGCGCGCCTGCACACCATGCTGGCCGCCCAGCCACGGGTGTCAGAGAGCACACCGGGGGGCGTGCTGGCCGTGGAAGTGCGCGACCCTGAGTGGCTCACACCCGACTTTGCCGCGGTGCTGCGCGACACCGGCGCAACCTACTGCCTGGGCCTGCACGCCAAGATGCCGTCCCTGGCCGAGCAACTGCCGGTGCTGCGTGCGCTGTGGCCAGGGCCCCTGGTGTGCCGCTGGAACCTCAACCCGGTGCACGGCCCGCATGGCTACGAAGACGCGCAGCGCATTTACGCCCCCTATGACCGCCTCCACCATCCCGACCTATCCACCCGTGCCGAACTTGCCAGGGTGATCGCCGCGGTCACGCGCGGGGGACAGAACGCCTATGTGGCCATCAGCAACCACGCCGAAGGCTGCGCGCCGCTGACGGTGCGGGGCGTGGCAGAAGCCCTGGCCGCGGTTCCGGGGAAAGCATCGGACTGAATGTGCCAGCGCGGTACAGCCGCCCGGGACCGTGCGCAAGGGCCTGAACCCAGGCACGCCGGTGGCGCGCTGCGGCAAGCGTCCGCCAGGAACATGCGCACCCATTCCTGGCATCCAGGTGCCATGTGTGAACAGGTTGTTCAGTCGGACAGGTCTGGAACCCGCAGTCACCACACTTTGCGGGGGTGACCGCAACACACCATGCGGGTGCCCGCAGCTCAGTCCGGTGCCCGCTCAATGCGGTTACGGCCGCCCTGCTTGGCCCGGTACATGGCGCGATCGGCGCGGCGCACCAGTTCCTGCTCTGCCTGGTCTCGCTGAGGCACCAGCGTGGCCACACCCAAACTCATGGTCACGATGCCGTGCGGGGCTCCCTCATGTGGCAGCGCCAGCGCGTGGATGGCCTGCTGTATGCGCTGGGCCACGTCCATGGCAGCCGGTGTGTCCGACGCGGGCAACAGCACCACAAACTCTTCGCCCCCAAAGCGCGCCACGAGGTCGCCGTCGCGTCGTCCGCCCGTCTGGACCAGGGTCAGGGCCAGCGCCTGCAGGCATTTGTCGCCGGCCAGATGCCCGTAGTGGTCGTTGAAGTGCTTGAAGACATCCACATCGAGCATGACAAGGGACAGGGGCGTTTGTGCCCGCTGGGCGCGGGCCCATTCGTGCGCCAGGGTCTGGTCAAAATGGCGGCGGTTGGCAATGCCGGTCAGTCCATCGGTGTTGCTGATCAGCTGCAGCCGTTGATTGGCCAAGGCCAGGGCCTCGGTGCGCTCCTGCACCAGCGCTTCCAGCTCCCGGTTGCGCTGCTGCAGCCGGCCCACCGGGTACACCTCGCCGTCACGCGCCAGGCCGTAGGGGATGGAAATGCTGCTGTGTGCAATCTTCCAGTCGTCGCCTTCAAGGCGGAACACCAGCACGAGCCGCGCCGTCTCGCGCGCGAACAGCGCATCGGGAATGGGCAGGTGAATGTGAAAAAACGCGGTGACCGCCACTACGTCTTCGCTCAACTCCTGAGGCCAGAGGTCCACCACGTCGATACCGATTCGACCCGGGACCTGACCGAAGTCCTGCAGCGTCACGTCAACCCACTCGCTGCGGCTTTTGACGAGCTGATCGCTGCTGCCCGCAAACCCGCTGAAGCTGTCGCTGAAACGCGTTACCAGCCTTGCATCCCGCGCGGCATACATCTCGATGTATTCATCGAACAGCAGACGAATCAGCCGTTGGCGTTCCGGGGACATGAGAAGGGCTCCTTGCCAGTGGGCTCGCAGCATTGCCACGAGCAATACAACTCAATGTAACACCGGCAACACGATGCCATCACGCTGCATGGCCTACCTGCAGCGGGTGCCAAACCACAGTCCACGGGCAGCCCGGTATGTGCAGTGGCAGGCACCACATGTTCGGCCACCAGGGTCTGCAGCCATGCGGCACCAGCGAGCAACTGGTCCAGCGGCCCGCGCAAAGCGCCGCAGTGCGCCTGGTGTTCACCCAGGTGGGAAAGCTCCAGCAGCGACACGTCTGCCGGCTGCCCGACGCACGACGTGTCCCACGCAGAGGCAAGGGTGGATGGCTGGTACATAGAGGCGGCTCCTGGTACACGAGTGAATGGCGCCACCGCGTTGCGGCAGCGCTCCGATCCTCTTGTACGAGGGGCTGGGGCCACGAGTCTGTACGCTGTCGAACAGACCACCCGAGCGGCCTTTTCCAGGCCACAGCCAATCCGCCAAGAACCGAAACGATCAGTTACCAATCAAACAGCGATGGTGTTCCACCCGGGCACGCGCCTTCCATCTGCAGCATGCGCAGCTTGGTCAGCGCACCGCCAGATGCCGAAAAGCCGCCTGGCCGGTCGCCTGCCGCCAGCACCCGATGGCAGGGCACCACCGGCGCAAAGGGGTTCAGACCCAGCGCCTGCCCCACGGCGCGCGAAAGGCCCTTGCTGCCGATCTGTTCGGCCACCTCGCCATAGGTGCGCGTGCGGCCCGGCGGTATGGCCCGGGCAATGGCATACACCTGCTGGTGAAACGGCGAGATGCCGGACATGTCGAGCAGCACCTCGCACAGGTCGCGCGGCTGCCCGGCGAGCAACGCCTGGATGCCCTCGATGGCGCTGCGCACAGTGGCGGGGGGCTCCGCAGGCTGCGCACAGTGGGCATGGCTGCGCAGCAATCGCGCCCGGGTCGCCTCGGCATCCGCCTCGGGCAGCTGCACGGCCACGATGCCGCCCGGGCCCCAGGCCATGCCGCAGGTGCCCATGGCGGTGTCGAACAGCGCATGGCCGTGGCCAGGGGCGGCATCAGGCACCGTGCGGGTCCCTCCTTGCAGGCTTGGTGACCACTACTTTTTTGATAGCTATTAGCGCTTACCGGATAAGCGCCAAAGGCCAATTTTTCTCATATCTTCGGCACCCAGCCTGCGCGTGCGCCATCAATCGGCCCGCAGCGCCGCGCGCAGTTGCGCGCCCAGCTCGGGCTTGGCAGCAAACGGGTCGGTGGGGTTGCGGCCCATCATCACGTCTTCCATGCGCGTCTGCACTGAGGCCAGGGCCTTGGGGTGGCTGTAGATGTAGAACTGGCCTTGGGCCGCTGCGTCAAACACTTTTTGCGCCACCTCGGCGGCGGTCACCTTGCCGCTGCCCACGGCCTTGTCGCTCATGGCCTGGCCGATGAGCTGGCTCTTGGTGGGCTTCTCCACCGCCATGTCCTGCGGCCGGTTGCGATGGCTCTGGCTGATGCCCGTGGGCACGAAGTACGGGCACAGCACGCTGGCGCTGATCTGGTCGGTGACCAGCGACAAGTCCTGGTATAGCGTTTCCGACAGGCTCACCACCGCGTGTTTGCTCACGTTGTAGATGCCCATGTTGGGCGCGTTGAGCAGCCCGGCCATGCTGGCCGTATTGACGATGTGGCCACGCCAGGCGGGGTCGGCCTTGGCGGCGGCCAGCATCATGGGGGTGAACAGGCGCACACCGTGGACCACGCCCATCAGGTTCACGCCCAGCACCCATTCCCAGTCTTTCACCGAGTTCTCCCACACCAGGCCACCCGCGCCCACGCCGGCGTTGTTGAACACCAGGTGCGGCGCGCCAAAGCGCTGCTGCACATCGGCAGCCAGCTGCTCCATCTGCGCGGCGTTCGATACATCCACCTTGCGGGCCAGCACCTGGCTGCCTGCGGCCTGCATCTCGGCGGCGGCTGCGTCCAGGGCGTCCTGCTGCACGTCGACGAGGACAAGGTTCATGCCCAGGCGGGCGCCAATGCGCGCGCATTCGAGGCCAAAGCCTGAGCCAGCGCCAGTGAGGACGGCGGTTTTGCCGGAAAAATTGTCGATCATGGTTTTTGTCTCCTGGAAGTCATGTGGTTGGGGTCGATCGGTGAATCGGTGGAGGCGCTGGCTTTTTTCAGCGTTGGCCCTGAGCGTGTCGCAGGGCTCTTGGCGCGATGCCCTGGCTTCGACAGGCTCAGCCCGAACGGGTGGGGGTGAACGCGCTGGGTCTGGTGTAGTGCTGTGATGCTGTGGTGTTGCCGTGTTACGGTGCTGTGCTCGGCGAAAAACCGGCGCGGCCCCTCAGCCCGCCACCGCCCGCAGCGCATAACCGATGCGCGGAAAGTGCACATGCACCGTGCCCGCGCGCGGGTCGGTGCGGCGCAACGTGTAGCGGGTGCGGGTGGCAGCAACCAGCTCGCCCTCGGTGGGCTCGGTGCCAAAGGTCTCAGCAGCAATCGTGACCTGGCTGCCCAGCGGGATGCCGTGCTCGTCCTGGAATACATCCCCCACCAGTGGCAATGGGTCCATGCCGGCGGCCACGGTGATCGCGTCCTGCGCACTGAACCGCTCCATACGGCCATGGCCCAGCGCGGCCATGCGGTCCATCCACTCCAGCACCGCGGGGGTGGCGGCAAAGATTTCGGACATCAGCGGCACGCACTGGCGCGTGAACCACAGCGGGTGGTAGGTGGCAAAGTCGGCCACGCAGGGTTCGGTGCCAAACAGGAAGTCGTGCTCTTCAACCATGTGCGCAATGCGGCGCAGGTACGAACGGTAGGCCGCGGTGGCGTCCTCGGGCCGGTGGCGCTGCATGTTGCCGCTCATGGCGCGGCGGTCGGCTGCAAACACCTGGGCGGCTTCGGCGGGCAACTGGGCAAACAACACGGCAGCCCCCTTGGGCTGCAGGTTGTAGGCCATGGCAGCCCAGAACAGCGTGGTGTCGGCCCACTGCGCAAACACACGCGCCACGCCCTTGAGGTGCGGCGGGTACAGCACGGGCTCGGGCTGTTCGTGCTCCAGCACATCGCAGATCAGGGCCGAGTCGCAGTAGATGTCGGCACCGATCTGCAGGAACGGCGTCTTGCGATAGCCGCCCGTGAGCGCCACCACATCGGGCTTGGGCATGACGCTGGGGATGATGACCGACTTCCAGGCCAGTTGCTTGTAGCCCAGCGCCAGCCGGATCTTTTCGGAGAACGGCGACGAGGGGTAGTGGTGCAGGATGAGGTGGGACATGGGGTTCTCCAAAGGATGTCAGACCCGGTCAGGCCGGGAGTGCGCGGGCCAGGATAGCGTCCAGGTTCGCGCCCGCGCCCAGCGTGCCAAAGCTGTAGCCCCAGTCGCCGGACAGACGCGAGTCGCAGAACGCGCGAAACACGGCACCGGGCGCACTGCGCAGCAGCAGCGCGGCCTGCATGGCCAGGGCCACGTCCTGCGCCAGGCGGCGGGCCTCGGCCTCGGTGGTCATGGCGTCTACGCGCAGCGGCAGTGCGCCCGCCAGGCGATCCAGCGCCGGGTGGGAGCCGCGTGCCGGCGCCAGCTCTGCGTCCAGTGCGGCAGCGGTGTCGGCGCGGCGCACCGCCCGCATCAGGTCGAGCGCCATGATGTTGCCCGCGCCTTCCCAGATGGAGTTGAGCGGCATCTCGCGGTAGATGCGGGCCATCACGCCTTCGCCGCCCTCCTCCACGTAGCCGTTGCCGCCCAGGCATTCCATGGCCTCCTGTGCAAACACGCTGCCGCGCTTGCACACCCAGAACTTGGCCACCGGCGTGAGCAGGCGGGCCATGGTGGCTTCGTGCTCGCTCTGGTCCTTGTGGTCAAACGCGCTGGCAAGTCGCATCGAAAGGGCCGTGGCCGCTTCGCTTTCCAGCGCCAGGTCGGCCAGCACATTGCGCATCAGCGGCTGCTCGATGAGCTTCTTGCCAAAGGCCGAGCGCTGGCGCGTGTGGTGCAGCGCAATGCAGAGCGCCTGGCGCATGAGGCCGCTGGTGCCCAAAGCGCAGTCGAGCCGCGTCATGGTGCCCATCTCCAGGATCTGCGCCACGCCCCGGCCCTCCTGGCCCACGCGCCAGGCCATGGCGTCGATGAACTCGACCTCGGAGCTGGCGTTGGCGTGGTTGCCCAGCTTGTCTTTGAGGCGCTGGATGCGGATGGCGTTCACGGTGCCGTCGGGCAGCACGCGCGGCAAAAAGAAGCACGTGAGCCCGCCCGGCGCCTGCGCCAGCACCAGGAAGGCATCGCACATGGGTGCCGAGAAGAACCATTTGTGCCCCGTCAGCCGGTAGCGCGCACCCCAGGCGTCGTCGCCATCGGCCACCGCCTGCGTGGTGTTGGCGCGCACGTCCGATCCGCCCTGCTTTTCGGTCATGCCCATGCCCATGGTGAGCGCAGATTTTTGCGAGTACAGGGCCAGGCGCGGGTCGTACTGCGTGCTGGCCAGACCTTTGCTCCAGTCGGCCCACACGGCACCGTTGCCCCGCAGTGCGGGCGTGACGGCATAGCTCATCGACACCGGGCACAGCACCGAAGGCTCGGCCTCGGTAAACAGCATGAAGCCGGCCGCGCGCTCCAGGTGGGCGTGGGCGGTGTCCTGCCGCGTCCACGGCGTGGCGTGCAGGCCGTGGCGCAGGGCCGCGCCCATCAGCGCGTGGTAACTGGGGTGGAACTCCACCACGTCGGTGCGGTGGCCAAAGCGGTCATGCGTGCGCAGCTGCGGCTTATGGGTGTTGGCCAGCCGCGCATGGGCCTGCATGTCGGCCGAGCCCATCTCTGCCCCCAGCGCCGTGAGGCCCGCCACCGGCAGGCCGGGGGCATGCAGGCGCAGTGCGGACTGCAGCGGCGCGTTGGTGGTGAACAGGTTCACATCGGCCCAGGGCGTGCTCTGGTTGAACACGTCATGGGTGCGGGCGACGGAGGCAACGGGCATTGACGTCATGGCGGCTCCTTGCGGCGTGCGGCTTCAGGCGCTTTTCAGCATCTCGATGTGGGGGATATCGTCTTCGAGGTATTCGCCGGACACAGCCACAAAACCCAGGCTGCCGTAGAAGGGCTGCAGGTGGGCCTGCGCGCTGATGCGAATGCCCTGCCCTGGCCATACCTGGTGGCAGCGGGCAATGCCCTCCTGCATCAGTGCCCGGCCCGTGCCGTTGCCGCGCGCCTCCTTGGCGGTGACCACGCGGCCGATGGAAGGCTCGGGGTAGTTCACCCCCGGATCCACCACACGCAGGCAGGCGTGCAGCGCGACTGACGCGTCGTAGCCCAGCAGGTGGTACGACTGCTTGTCCGCCGCGTCCGGGTCCTGGTAAGGGCCCTGCTCCAGAATGAAGACCTTGCAGCGCAGGGCCAGGGCGTCATGCAGCGCATGCACGCCCAGGTCATCAAAGCGGGCCCAGACCCAGCGAAGTGTCATGGTCGCATTCCCTGCACTTCGCGGCTCAGAGCGTGCTTCATGCCAGCTTGACGAGCTGCTTGCCGAAGTTCTTGCCCTTGAGCAGGCCCAGGAAGGCTTCGGGCGCCGCGGCAATGCCCTCGGCCACGGTCTCGCGCGGGCGCAGCTTGCCGGTGCCCACCAGCATGCCCAGTTCCTTCAGCGCCTCGGGCCACACTTCCATGTGCTCGCTGACGATGAAGCCCTCGACCTTCATGCGGTTGATGAGGATGAGCGCCGGGTTCTGCAGCGGCAGCGGCTGGCCGTCGTAACCGGCGATCATTCCGCACACCGCGACGCGCGCAAAGGCGTTGGAACGCAGCAGGACCGCATCGAGGATGTAGCCGCCCACGTTTTCAAAGTAGCCGTCGATGCCGTTCGGGCACGCTTCCTTCAGCGCCTTCGACATGGACTTGAGGTCGCCGTGCTCGCGGTGGTCGATGCACACGTCAAAGCCCAGCTCTTCGGTGGCGTACTTGCACTTGTCGGGGCCGCCTGCAATGCCCACCACGCGGCAGCCGCGGGCCTTGGCCAGGGCGGCAAACGCGCTGCCCACGGCGCCCGTAGCGGCGCTCACCACCACGGTTTCGCCCGCCTTGGGGGCAATGATCTTGACCAGGCCGTACCAGGCGGTCACACCGGGCATGCCGACTGCGCCCAGGTAGTGCGACAGCGGCACATGGGTGGTATCGACCTTGCGCAGCGCACCCACGGCGTTGCCGTCGACCACGCTGTACTCCTGCCAGCCGCCCATGCCCACCACCTTGTCGCCCACGGCGTACTTGGGATGCTTGCTCTCGGCCACCTCGCCCACGGTGCCACCAATCATCACTTCGCCCAGGCCTTGCGACGCGGCGTAGCTCTTGCTCTCGTTCATGCGGCCGCGCATGTACGGGTCCAGGCTCAGGTAGTGGTGGCGCACCAGCACTTCTCCGTCTTTCAGCGCAGGCGTGTCAGTGGCGACCAGCTTGAAGTTGCTGGCCACGGCTTCGCCCTGCGGGCGGTTGTCGAGAACGATTTGCTGGTTGCGTGGCATGAAAAGGCTCCTTCAGGGATGAATACTATAAAAATGATAGCTGCGAGAGCATAATAGTCGTGCGCTAGCGGCCGTTTTGACCCAAAAACTGGCTCAGTCGGTCGAAATCACCTTGAGCCCGTGGGCGCTGCGGCTGTCCACCGGCAGGCGGCGCACGTACTTGAACGTGCCGGTGGCGTGGCTGCACACCTTGCCTTGCGCGTCGTACACCGTGCCCTCGGTGAACGCCATGGTCGCCGTGCGGTGAATAAGCCGCCCCCTGGCCACCAGCGGGCCACGTGCGGGCTGCATGAAGCTCGTCTTCATCTCGATGGTGACCACGCCCATCTCCGGCGTCACGCTGCGCGCCGCTGTGGCCATGGTCACGTCCAGCAACGTCATCGAAGCACCGCCGTGCGTAACCTCGAACGAATTCAGATGCTCGGGCCTCGCTTCGTAGCGCAGCTCGGACTCGCCGCCCTCCATGCGATGCAGCGTGAAGCCCAGGTGGCTGACAAACGGAATTTCGACACCAAAACTGATCAAGACGTTTTCCTCAAAACACAGAACGCAAAAACTGGCGCGGCCCTGGCGAGAGCAGCCAAGCAAGGGCCGCCCCGCAGCGAGGGCTGCGTCCCCCTTCCCGGCGAAGCCGAGAGAAGGGGGAAGCGGCGTAGCCGCTCAGGGGGATGCTCACCCCCCAGTCACGATGCTCACGCCACCATCTACCGCCAGCCACTGGCCGGTGATGTGCTTGCCCGCGTCCGACGCATACAGCGCGCACAGGCCCTTCAGATCTTCATCGTCGCCCAGGCGGCCCAGCGGGGCGTGGGCGGCCAGGGCTTCCTCGCCCATCGCCTTGAGCGTGCCCACCGTCATCTTGCTGGGGAAGAAACCCGGGCAGATGGCGTTCACGCGGATGTTGTACTTGCCCCATTCGGCCGCCAGCGCGCGGGTGAAGTTGATCACCGCGCCCTTGGAGGTGTTGTAAGCAATGGTGTTCATGCCCTTGGGGTTGCCGCCCAGGCCCGCGATGGACGCCACGTTGATGATGCTGCCGCTCTTGCGCGCGATCATGCTGTGCTTGGCAATGTGCTGGGAGAGGATGAAATAGCCGCGCACGTTCAGGTTCATCACCTTGTCCCATGCGTCCACGGGGTGGTCTTCGGCGGGCGAACCCCAGGCGGCACCGGCGTTGTTCACCAGAATGTCCACACCGCCCATGCGCTCCAGCGTCTCGTCGGCCAGGCGGCGGATGTCGGCTTCGTTGGCGCAGTCGGCCGCGATCCAGCGGGCGTCGATGCCAGCGGCCTGCAGGTCGGCGGCGGCCTCTTCCAGGTCGGATGCCTTGCGCGAGCTGAGCATGATGCGCGCGCCGGCCTCGCCCAGCGCGTGCGCCAGTTGCAGGCCCAGGCCGCGCGAGCCGCCGGTCACGAGGGCCGTCTTGCCGGTCAGGTCAAACAGTTGCTGGATGGTGCGTGTGGTCATGGTGTCTCCTTGCGTTGAATGATGTGGGGTTGTTGGGTGCCGTGCCGGGGCTGCTGGCACTGCACCAGCGGCCCGCTCCATCCCGGGCCGCGCACGCTTGCGGCATTGTGCGGTGGCCGGGGGGTGTGCAGTGTCGCTTGGGCGGCTCCAACGCAGATGACCGCCCTGGTCCATCGTCAGGCCCGCAAGGCCACCTGCAGAGCCGCACGGCGCGGTGGCGGCGTCAGCCGCCCGTGTCTGGCTTGAGGCGCGCCCGCACTGCAATCAGCACCACGCCTGCGGCGGCGGCAATGCCACCGGCCACGCCCAGCGTCCAGCCCAGGGCGCCATCGGTGCGCGCCGTGGCAATGCCCAGCACCAGCGTGAGCAGGCCGCCGTAGATCAGCACCCAGATGAGCGTCTGCAGGCGCTGCAGGGTTTGCGGTGCGGCCATCAGAAGGATTCTTCCGGGAAGGCCGCACAAGTGTCGTCGCGGCTGCTCACCACCTGCAGCCAGGCGCCGATCTTGGGCAGCTCGTAATGGAAGAAGTAGCGCATGGCCCCCATGCGCCCCGCCGTGGAAGGCTGCGCCTGGTCTGCGTCGGACGCCAGTGCAGCCGACGCCACATCCAGCCAGATCCAGGCCAGCACCGTGTGCCCAAAGGCCTGCATGTACGGCACGGCATTGGCCAGCGCATCCGCTGGCTGTCCGGTAGCCCAGGCGGCCTTGGTGGCAGCGCCCACCTGCTGCAGCGCGGCGCCCAGTGCATTGGCATGGGCGGCCAGCGCAGGCACCTGGATGGCGCGCTCGATGGTGGCGTTGATGCGGCTGGCCAGCAGCGTCAAACCGCGCCCACCTTCCATCAGCACCTTGCGGCCCAGCAGGTCCATGGCCTGGATGCCGTGCGTGCCTTCGTGGATCATGTTCAGGCGGTTGTCGCGCCAGTACTGCTCCACCGGAAAGTCGCGCGTGTAGCCGTAGCCGCCGTGGATCTGGATCGCCAGGCTGTTGGCTTCCAGGCACCACTCGCTCGGCCAGCTTTTCGCAATCGGTGTGAGCACTTCAAGCAACAGGCGGGCGTCGTCGGCCGCTGCCGCTTCGGCCGTGTGCTGTTCGTCGACCAGCCGCGCGCAATAGAGCTCGAGCGCGAGCGCGCCTTCGCAATACGACTTCTGCGCCAGCAGCATGCGTTTCACATCGGCATGTTCAATGATGCGCACAGGTGCCTGTGCCGGGTCTTTGCCGGCGGGCCCCATGGGGCGGCCCTGCGGGCGGTTCTTCGCGTAGTCCAGGCTCGCCAGGTAGCCCGCCATGCCCAGCATGGTCGCGGCCATGCCCACGCCGATGCGGGCCTCGTTCATCATGTGGAACATGCAGTGCAGGCCCTTGCCGGGCTGCCCCACCAGGTAGCCCACGGCGCCGGCCTCGCCACCCACGGGGTACTTGCCTTCGCCAAAGTTGAGCAGCGTGTTGGTGGTGCCGCGCCAGCCCAGCTTGTGGTTCAGGCCCGCCAGCGCCACGTCGTTGCGCACGCCGGTCAGGTTGCCTTCGGTGTCCACCAGCTTCTTGGGCACGATGAACAGCGAGATGCCCTTGGTGCCCGGCACCAGCTTGCCATCGGGCCCCGGGATCTTGGCCAGCACCAGGTGGATGATGTTGTCGGTCAGCTCATGCTCGCCCGCCGAGATCCACATCTTGTTGCCCTTGAGGCGGTAGCGCGGGCCCAGGGGGTCGGCCTCGAAACCCTCACCATCGGGCACGGCGCGCGTGGCCACGTCGCTCAGCGAAGAACCGGCCTGCGGCTCCGACAGGCACATGGTGCCCGAGAAGCGACCCGAGAATTCGTTGAGCGCAAACACCTTCTTTTGCAGCTCGGTGCCATGCACCATGAGCAGGTTGGCGTTGCCCACCGTGAGCAGACCCGAGCCGATGCTGACGGAGGCCGCTGCAAAAAAGCTGTTGGCCGCGGCCTCGACCGTGTAGGGCAGCTGCATGCCGCCGATGTCGTAGTCCTGCGCCGCGCTGAGCATGCCGGATGCGGCATACGCCTTTTGCGCATCGTGCGTGCACTGGGGCAGCGTGACCTTCTCGCCGTCAAAGTGCGGCTCTTGCGTATCGACCGTGCGGTTGAAGGGCGCGTACTTCTCGCGGGCGATGCGCTCGCAGATGTCGAGCACCGCATCGAAGGTGTCGCGCGAGTGGTCAACAAAGCGCTCGCGCGAAGTGACTGATTCGGCCTGGAGCCAGTCGTAGAGCAAAAAGTCGAGGGTGGAGCGCAAGGAGGTTGTCATGCGGCAAATTATCGGAGTCGCACGCCGTAAAAACGTGTCCGGTGGGTGACGCGCGCGGCCCTATCATCGCCTCCATTCGGGCTCCTCGTCATGCGCAAACCCTCGTTCCTCTCCGCCCTTGCCCTCGCTGGCACGGTTCTGGGCACGCTGGCATGGCTGGCGGCTTGGGGCATGGCACCGACGCCAGTGGCTGCGGCTACCCCAATTCCCCCGGTTCCGGCCTATGCGGATCTCCCCTTGCCAGACAACCAGTCCATCGGTTTTTCGCCCACCGGAGAGCTGAGCTGGCTGGGCCAGCGGCCGGTGGAGCCAGCGCCCAAAGGCGTGCCCCCGGGCTGCTGGGCGTGGGAGCTGGTGACGGCCCGCTGGCACCCGGCCACTGGCCGCGCGGCACAGGCGCCCTTGAAGCCGGGCGTCAGCGGCCATGTCTACAGCCAGCTGGTGCTGCCGGCAGGGGTGCTGGCCCTTACGCAGACCGGGTGCCAGGAGGGCAAGGAGCGCTGGCGCTTTGTCTTGCTGCCCCACGGCGGTGGCCCGGCGCTGCTGGCCGAAACCAGCGAAGCCCTCGACATTTTCCAGACGGGGCTGCTGGCGCTGGGTGACAGCAGGGCAGCGCTGGTCACGCGCGAAAAAGACACCCGCTACATCAAGGTGCTGACCGTGCAGCGCACCGGCGACCGGCTGGAGATTGCCGCCATGCCGACCCTGCCCGTGGCCTACCGCAGCGACTTTGCCAGCGCGGTAGCCGGACCGGACCAGGTCATGATCCTCGGCGGCTCGAACGGCAACTACCGGGGCTGCTCCCCCTGCCGCGCCGAAACCCATGTGCTCGACCTGAAAGCCCGAACCTGGCGCAACGGCCCGCCCATGCTTGAAGCCCGCTCGGAGCTGGCGGCCAGCAGCCTTCCCGACGGCAGCATCCTGGTGACCGGCGGCTGGACCAAGGCGGCCGAATGGGGAAGCGGCGGCTCGCGCACGGCCGAGCGCTGGAACCCCGCCACCCACCGCTTTGAAGCGCTACCGCCCATGCCCAACGGCACCACCCGGCACCGGCATGTGTGGTGGGACGCCCCCTGGGGCCGCACCCTGCTGGTGGTACCGGGGCTTGCGGGCGCAGCGCAATCCCTGGATATGGCCACCTGGAGCTGGCGCACCGTGGGCGAATGGGGCAGCGGCAGCGAAGAAGGCGGGTGCGGCTTCTACCCGTTTGTGCTGGAGGGCCACGCATACGCCTGGCTGGTCAACCGCACCGAAGGGCACTATTCGAGCAAGTCCTGCGGCGAGCAAAAGTATGCGGACCTGACCCTGCTCCGGCCGCCCAGCGACGCCGCCCCTGCCCCGCTGGCGCCCCCCGAAAGCACGTTGATCACCTACCGGCACGGTGCGGCCTTTGTGCCCGCAGCGGGCAAGGCCCCGGCGCTGGTGATCGGCGGCGCGCGCCATGCGGGGATGAACACGTTCGTCATCAGTAGCGCGGTCGAGGCGATGGATCAGGACGGGCGCGTGACCACCCTTCCCTCATTGCGCACGGCGCGCCAGGGCGCCAAAGCCTTCTGGGTCGCTGGCGGGGTGTTGGTGGTCGGCGGAAGCGGGCCCGACAGTCCCTACGGCGGTGTGCGGGAGCCGAAGCCGCTGAAGGCCGAATGGCTGGCACCGCCGGGCGCAGGCCGCGCGCCCTGGCAGTGGCAGGAGGTGGGCGGCAACAGCCCCTCGCCCTCGGCCGCCGTGGCGCAATTGCGCGACGGCAGCCTGCTGGCACTGGAGCCCGACGGGGAACTGCGCCAGCTCGTGCTGGCCATGCAGGGCACTCAGCCAGCCTTCGAAAGCCGGACCTGGCCTGCGCTGAGCCGCGAGCGCCGCAACGGCGACGGAGGTGATGGCGGCGATGGGGCCAGCGCCATGCGCATCCAGGAGCTGGACGATGGCCGCATCGTCGTGGCGGGCGGATGGGTGCGGTCCGAGCGCATCGCCCGGTATTCAGCCCAGGCACTGCAAGCCGGGCAGCCGGACGACTACGTAGGCATCGGCGACTTCCTGCCGTGGCGCCGCTACGAGATATTTGACCCCGCCACACGGCGCTGGGTACGTTCGGCCCCCGCCAAAGCTGCCGGCGGGCGGGCCATCGTGCTGCGCAGCGGCCGGGTCATCAAGGTCGCACCCACGCCGCAGGCCGCCCAGGCTTCGGAACCGCAGCGGTTCGTGCTGGAAGCGTCCGACCCTGCCGGCGCCACCTGGGCGCCGCTGGCGAACAAGGGTTCGCGCCTGCAGATCAACGACCGTTATGCCCTGTTCACCATGGACGACGAGCTGTTGGCCAGTGGCGAAATCGCAGGCGTCAACACCGGTGGCGGCCCGGGCGGTGTGGAGTGGCTCAACCCCGCCACTGGGACCTGGGAAATGCTCTGGCAGGCCGGGCCGAACGAAAACTGGCGCCTGCACCAGGGGCGCATCGTGCGCCGCACCGTCACAGGGTCCAACGGTCAGGCCAAAACGCTTTTAATCCCCGTAGGAGGTCTGTGATGCGCATTTGTCTGGCCTTGCTCTGCAGCGCGGTCGGTCTGTGGCTGGGTGGTGCGGCGGCCGCAGGAGAACGGCGCGCTGCCCCGCCGCTGCCGGGCCCCCTTGAATTCATGCTCGGCGCAGACCAGTGGCAGCCCGGAGACCGTTACCGCAACAGCACGCAGTGGCTCGCGCTGGTGTGCAACAAGACGGCCTGCCAGATGGAGCCCGCAAGTCTGAGGGTACGCAGGGAAAAGTGGCAGGGCCACTACGACGACCAGCCCACCCAGGGCCAACGGCTGGTCTTTCGCCGACAGGCCACCGGCCCCGGAACAGCCCTGGCATGGTTCAAGCAAGACCCCGCCAGCCCCTGGCTGCAGACCGGGCCGCTGCCAACGTACTGGGCCGCCACCTTCCAGAAAAAGCGCCCCGCTACCGAAGGCACCCTGGAGCTGGCGGTTGACCTGCCCGGCGGCGAGCAGGCCACGCTGGTGCCTCTGTTCGATGCCGATGGCGGCCGTTTTCTGCTGCAGTTGCGCGCCCAGGGCAAGCGCCAGTTGCTCGACGAGCTGGGACTGTGTTCGCACACCGTCTCGACCGACTACCTGGTATGGGCGGGTGACCTGGACGGCGATGGCCGCCCCGACTACCTCATCAACTTTGCCGACGAAGTGGGCGAAGCCAGGCTCTACCTGGCGCACAACGCCACGGCCCAAGAGCTTGCGGGCGTGGCGGCGGTCTATGTGCCGCCCCCTTTCGGCGGCGAGTGTGACGGGGAAGGCTGGGTGTCGCGATGAACCGATTCCTGCGACCCCAAGGCCTTGCGGCGCTGGTCCTCGCCCTTGGCGCTGCTTGGCTGCCCGCAACTTGCAACGCCCAGGACATCCCCACCGGCGCCTGGAAAGGGACCATCGGCCAGGCCTCCGTGGTGGTGTGTTTCACAGAGTACCGCCAAGCGCAGTACTACTACCTTCGGCACCGCCGCAACATTCCCCTTGTGCCGCCCCAGGGCGCGGAGCCCCAGAACGACACCCCGCAGGCAATCGCCCAGGCCTGGAAAGCGGGCGAGTTCAGATTGGAAGAACCCGTGCCCGGGGCCGAGGAAGAAGGCCGCGTCAGCGGCCGGTGGTTGCTGCAGGCCACCTCGGCCACACAGATCACGGGCACCTGGACCGCGCCGAACAACGGCAAGGCGCTGCCCATTTCGCTGCACAGGGCAACGCCGGCGCGCTCAACCCAGGGCGCAGGGGACTGCGATCCAGCGTTTTACGAGCCCATCCTCGCTGCGATACGTCTGAAGCACGCCCCGGCGACCCTGGGTAGCCGTGCGTACCAGACCGCGTCCAGCGATGAGGCCACCACACTCCAGGTGCCTGCCGACCTGCCCCAGGCCAAGGCGCTCAATCAGTTTGCACTTCAGTGGCTGCGAGACCAGTCGGTGCTGGCGTACGACTGCAGCGCGGGGCGGGGGGCGCGGGGCTTCGCGGAATCCGAGCCCCTTGGCCGCACGCTCACGCCGCTGCTCTGGACCGATGACTACCTGGTGCTGCAAGACAGCCTGCCCGAAATCTTCTGCGGCGGCGCCCATGGCTCCTCGTCGCTGTCGTACGTCACCTGGTCGTGGCAGCAAGGGCGCGCGGTGGACACCTGGGCCTGGCTGCAAGGGGGCGAGAAGTCCCTGATTGCCCACACCGGCAAATCGGGCCAGCCCATTGCATCGGGACTGATGCGGCTGATCAAACAGCGGCATCCCCGCAACGAAGACGGCGACGATTGCCGCGAGGTGCTTGACCATATGAGCGTGAAGCCGCCCTACCCCTCAATGCAAGGCCTGGTGTTCAGCACCGGCTTCTTCCACGCCATGCGGGCCTGTAATGACGAGGTGCCACTGACCTGGAAGCAGCTGTGGCCCTATCTGTCTGCCCAGGGGCGCAAGGTGGCGGAGCTTTTCCAGCGGTGATCCGCTGGCTCGACATGGCATCGTTGGGATAAAGCACCCGATGAAGTGTCTGCACGACTCAAGCAGTCAGGGTGCGCTGCGGATCGGGATGGGCTGCAAGGCGCAAAACACAGCAATGGCTGTAGCTCTTGCCAGCATTGGCTTGCACGGCAGACCGCCCGGGCCCGCAGAGGCACGCGGCGCGCTGATGGGTGCAGGGACTCCCTGGCGCCCGCTGACAAAGCACCAGCAGCTATCAAAATGAAAGCAAAACACCCCGCGCAAGCCGTCTGGCCTGCGCGGGGCGTTTTGTGTCTGTGGACGTCCGTGCCCTCAGCGCCTTAGAACACTTCAAAAATGCCTGCAGCGCCCATGCCGCCGCCAATGCACATCGTCACGCACACGCGCTTGGCGCCACGGCGTTTGCCTTCGATGAGGGCGTGGCCTGTGAGGCGCTGACCCGACACACCGTAGGGGTGGCCCAGGGCGATGGCGCCGCCGTTCACGTTCAGGCGGTCGGCCGGGATGCCCAGCTTGTCGCGGCAGTACAGCACCTGCACGGCAAAGGCTTCGTTCAGCTCCCACAGGTCGATGTCTTCGACCTTCAGGCCCAGCTTTTTCAGCACCTTGGGCACGGCAAACACGGGGCCGATGCCCATTTCGTCAGGCTCGCAACCGGCCACTGCAAAGCCGAGGAAACGGCCCAGGGGCTTGAGGCCCTTCTTGCTGGCGTACTCTTCGCTGGTGATCACGCAGGCACCGGCTCCGTCAGAGAACTGGCTGGCATTGCCGGCCGAAATCAGGCCACCGGGCAGTGCCGACCGCAGGCCGCTGATGGCTTCGACCGTGGTGCCTTCGCGTGTGCCTTCGTCCTTGCTCACCGTCACTTGCTTGGTGATCAGGCCCAGCGTTTTGTCGGCCACACCGGCCGTCACGGTGATGGGGGCGATTTCCGCGTCGAACAGGCCAGCCGCCTGCGCAGCGCAAGCCTTTTGCTGGCTGCCTGCACCGTACTCGTCCATGGCTTCGCGGCCGATGTTGTAGCGCTTGGCCACTTGCTCGGCGGTCTGCAGCATGCTCCAGTAGATCTCGGGCTTTTGCTTGGCCAGGGCCAGGTCCTGGATCATGTGCAGGTTCATCTCCTGCTGCACGCAGGAGATGCTTTCAACGCCGCCAGCGACGAACACATCGGCTTCGCCAGCGATGATGCGCTGGGCGGCCATGGCAATGGTCTGCAGGCCCGACGAACAAAAGCGGTTGACGGTGACGCCGGAAGCCGTGATGGGCAGGCCTGCCTTCAGGGCGATCTGGCGCGCGATGTTGCTGCCAGTGGCGCCTTCGGGCGTGGCGCAACCCATGATGACGTCGTCCACGTCAGCGCCATCGATACCAGCGCGCTGCACGGCATGCTGCACGGCATGGCCGCCCAGGGTGGCGCCATGCGTCATGTTGAAAGAACCCTTCCAGCTCTTGGCGAGCGGGGTGCGGGCGGTGGAAACAATCACTGCGGAGGTCATGTGAATTCCTTTGATTCTGTAGGGGGGTGCGCGCGGGCTGCTTACTGGAAGGCCTTGCCTTCGGCGGCCAGCTTGGCCAGCAGCGGAGCGGGCTTCCAGAACGCTGCGTCATCCAGCGGGTTCTTGGCAAAACGGTTCATGGCCTGCACCACATTGAACAGCCCCACTTCGCTGGCGTAGTGCATGGGGCCGCCACGGTGGATGGGGAAGCCGTAGCCGGTCAGGTACACCATGTCGATGTCGCCAGACTTGCTGGCAATGCCGTCTTCCAGGATGTGCGCGCCTTCGTTGACCAGTGCGAACACCAGGCGCTGCACGATTTCTTCGTCCGAAATCTTGCGCGGCGTGATGCCCAGCTCCTTGCGGTGGTCTTCGATCATCTTGTTGACCAGGTCGCTCGGGATCGCGTCGCGCTTGCCAGCCTGGTAGTCGTACCAGCCTGCGCCGGTCTTCTGGCCGAAGCGGCCCAGTTCACACAACTTGTCGGCCGTGCGGCTGTACTTCATGTCGGCACGCTCCACAGCGCGGCGCTTGCGGATGGCCCAGCCGATGTCGTTGCCGGCCAGGTCGCCCATGCGGAACGGGCCCATGGCAAAGCCAAACTTCTCGATGGCCTTGTCCACCTGCTGGGGCGTGCAGCCTTCGTCCAGCAGAAAACCTGCCTGGCGGCTGTACTGCTCGATCATGCGGTTGCCGATGAAACCATCGCACACGCCCGAGACCACCGAGGTCTTCTTGATCTTCTTGCCGATGGCCATCACGGTGGCCAGCACGTCCTTGGCGGTCTCCTTGCCACGCACCACTTCCAGCAGCTTCATCACGTTGGCAGGGCTGAAGAAGTGCATGCCCACCACGTCCTGCGGACGCTTGGTAAACGCCGCGATCTTGTCCACGTCAAGCGTGGAGGTGTTGGAGGCCAGGATGGCGCCGGGCTTGGCCACAGCGTCGAGCTGCTTGAACACGGCTTCCTTGACGCCCATCTCTTCGAACACGGCTTCGATGATGAGGTCGCAGTCCTTGAGATCATCGTAGCTCAGCGTGGTGCTCAGCAGGGCCATGCGCTGCTCGTACTTGTCCTGCTTGAGCTTGCCCTTCTTGACCTGGGCTTCGTAGTTCTTTTGGATCGTGGCCACGCCACGGTCCAGGGCTTCCTGCTTCATTTCCAGAATCTTGACGGGGATGCCCGCGTTCAGGAAGTTCATGGAAATGCCGCCGCCCATGGTGCCGGCACCGATCACGCCGACCAGCTTGATGTCGCGCTTGGGGGTATCGGAGGCCACATCAGGGATCTTGCTCGCCGCACGCTCGGCCATGAACAGGTGGCGCAGGGCGCGGGACTCGGCCGTCCACATCAGGTTGATGAAGATCTCGCGCTCCACGGCCATGCCGTCGGCAAACTTCTTCTTGGTGGCGGCTTCCACAGCGTCCACGCACTTGGCGGGCGCAGGGAAGTTCTTGGCCATGCCCTTGACCATGTTGCGCGCGAACTGGAAGTACGCATCGCCTTCGGGGTGCTTGCACGGGAAGTTGCGCACCAGGGGCAGCGGACGGGCATCGGCCACGCTCTGGGCAAAGGCCAAGGCTTCGGCCGCCAGCGACTCGACCGACGCGGCCATCTTGTCAAACAGCTTCTGGCCGGGCACGGCGCCAATCATTTCGCTCTTCACGGGCTCGCCGCTCACGATGAGGTTGAGCGCGGCTTCCACACCAATCACGCGGGGCAGGCGCTGCGTACCGCCTGCGCCAGGGATCAGGCCCAGCTTGACTTCAGGCAGTGCAATCGAGCAGCCAGGCGCTGCAATGCGGTAGTGGCAACCCAGGGCCAGCTCCAGCCCGCCGCCCATGGCGACGCTGTGCATGGCAGCCACCACCGGCTTGGCCGAGTTCTCAATGGCAGTGATCACCGACAGCAGATTGGGTTCTTGCAGCGACTTGTCGGTGCCGAACTCCTTGATGTCGGCGCCGCCAGAGAACGCACCACCGGCACCGGTGATCACGATGGACGTGACCGCTGCATCGGCATTGGCACGGCCCAGGCCTTCGACGATGCCCTGGCGCGTGGCCAGACCGAGTCCGTTGACGGGAGGGTTTGCCATGGTGATCACGGCAACGGAGCCGTGGACTTTGTATTCAGCGGTCATGCTGTTGTTTCCTTGGAAAGTGGAAAAAGAACGGTCGTGCGTTTTTATTGTAGAGACTTCAAACCCGTTTGGCGTTTCAATTTGTCCCGGGCGGGACAAGGGGGTTTGGCAAACCTACTGCGGTGCGCGGTTGGCAAGCACGCTCAGGGGCCAAATTCATAACCCAGCCCAAACCAATCCGGCGGTCGGGCTTAGTGCCTACGCTAGGCACGTACGCCTCGAAACAGCTGCAGCCCAGGCCAGTACCCCCGCGCAAGGGCCGCCCCGCCGCGCTGGGGGTGTTCCCCTTCCCGAATCGCGCAGCGATTCGAGAGAAGGGGGAAGGCGCGAAGCGCCTCAGGGGGATCGCCCTTCTACACCTCCAGCCACTCCTTGCGGATGTAGTTGTCAGCCCGCAGGCTGTCTGGCGTGCCCTGGAACACGATGGCGCCATGCCCCATCACGAGGGCGCGGTCGGAGATCTTCATCGCAATGGTCAGCTTCTGCTCGATCAGCAACACCGACACGCCACGCGCCTTCAGCGTCTGCAGGTACTGGCCCACCAGCTCCACAATCTTGGGCGCCAGCCCCTCGGTGGGCTCGTCAATGATGATCAGGTCCGGGTCGCCCATCAGCGTGCGGCACAGGGTCAGCATCTGCTGCTCCCCGCCCGACATCACGCCCGCCTCGGTGTGCTGGCGTTCCTTGAGCCGCGGGAACATTTCGTACATGTCGTCAAACGACCAGCGGCTCTTCTTGCCCGCGCCCTTCTGGCCCAGCAGCAGGTTCTGGTGCACGGTCAGGTTGGGGAAAACGTCCCGGCTCTCCGGCACATAGCCCAGCCCCAGATGAGCGATTTCATAGGCCTTCTTGCCGTTGAGCGCCTGGCCCTTCCAGCTGACGGTGCCCTCCCAGTCCACCAGGCCCATGATGGCCTTGGCGGTGGTGGAGCGGCCCGACCCGTTGCGCCCCAGCAGGGCGACGATTTCACCAGGCTGCACCTCAAAACTTACGCCGTGCAGCACGTGACTTTTGCCGTAGTAGGCGTGCAGGTTTTCGATCTTCAACATGTTCAGTGTCCTCCCGCCTGCTGATCGGCCACCGCCGATCCGAGGTAGGCCTCCTGCACGCGCGGATTGGCGCGCACCTTCTCGGGCGTATCAAAGGCGATGACCTCGCCATACACCACCACCGCGATCTTGTCGGCCAGGCCGAACACCACACCCATGTCGTGCTCCACCGTGAGCAGGGTGCGGCCTTCGGTCACTTCCTTGATGAGGCCGATGAAACGCGTGGTTTCGCTCTTGCTCATGCCGGCGGTGGGCTCGTCGAGCAGGATCACATTCGCGCCACCGGCGATGGTGATACCGATCTCCAGCGCGCGCTGCTCGGCGTAGGTAAGGTTCATGGCCAGCGTGTCGCGCTTCTTGTCGAGCTTGATCATCTCCATCAGCTCGGTGGCGCGCCGGTTGGCGTCGTGCAGATTCGACAGGAAACGAAGGAACGTGTACTTGTAGCCCATGCTCCACAGCACGCCGCAGCGCAGGTTTTCAAACACCGACAGCTTGGGAAAGATGTTGGTGATCTGGAAGCTGCGCGACAGGCCCTGGCGGTTGATCTCGTACGGCGCCATGCCGTTGATGCGCTGGCCGTTGAGGATCACGTCCCCGCTGGTGGGCGCAAAACGGCCGCTGATGAGGTTGAACAGCGTGGACTTGCCCGCGCCGTTGGGGCCGATGATGGCCACGCGCTCGCCGGGTGACACGCACAGGTTGGCGCCGCGGATGATCTCCGTCTTGCCAAAGCTCTTGCGCAGGTCACGCAGCTCAAGTGCGTAGGTGTTGTTGGTTGCGTTGTCAGCCGCCATTTTTACAGCGCCTCCCCACGCTTGATCTCATGTTCGATTTGTTCCTGGATGGTGCTCCACTGGCGCACGAACTGCCGGCGGCACATCTCGAAAAGCCCGAAGCCCGTCACCATGACGAAGATGGAGCCGAACCAGCTGGTGAAGCTCTTGGCATCCAGCGTAGCGCCCAGGAAGCTCAGCTTGGAGCCGAGTGCCGCGTTGAGCTGCAGGTGGTAGGTCATCTCGATCATGCAGGCGGCGCCCATCACGCCCACCAGCGCAGTGCCGGCCAGCGCCAGGTAAGACACCCACAACTGGCGCAGCTTGCCGTACTTGGCCACCCGCAGGTTCATCATGATCAGGCTGGCAATGCCGCCGGGTGCGTACATCACCATGAACAGGAACACCAGGCCCAGGTACAGCAGCCAGGCCTTGGACAGCTCGGACAGCAGCACCGAGGCCAGCACCAGCAGCACCGCGCCGATGATGGGCCCGAAGAAGAACGTGGCCCCACCCAGGAACGTGAACAGCAGGTAACCACCCGAGCGGATCACGTTCAGGCTGTCTGCCCCCGTGATGATCTCGAAGTTGATGGTAGCCAGGCCACCGCCAATGCCCGCGAAGAAGCCCGCGATGATGAAGGCGAAGTAACGCACGCGCTGCGTGTTGTAGCCAATGAACTCCACGCGCTCGGGGTTGTCGCGCACCGCATTGAGAATGCGGCCCAGGGGTGTGCCCGTGAAGGCAAACATGGCGGCCGTGCAGACAAAGCAGTACGCAGCAATCAGGTAGTACACCTGGATGGCCGGCCCGAAGGTGATGCCGAAGAACGGCTTGCCATACACCCGGTCCGTGGTGATGCCGCCTTCTCCGCCGAAGAACTCGGGGAACATCAGCGCCATCGATGCCACCAGCTCGCCAATACCCAGTGTGATCATGGCAAACGTGGTGCCCGACTTCTTGGTAGTGACAAAGCCCAGCACGATGGCAAAGAACGCCCCCGCCAGCCCGCCGATGATGGGGATCAGCACCAGCGGAATCGTGACCGAGCCCTTGGTGGCCATGTTCATCGCGTGGATGGCGATGAATGAGCCCAGGCCGGTGTACACGGCGTGGCCGAAGCTCAGCATGCCGCCCTGCCCCAGCAGGATGTTGTAAGACAGGCAGATGATGATCAGGTAGCCGATCTGCGAGAGCATCGTGAGCGCCAGGCTGCTGCGAAACAGCATCGGCGCCACGATCAGCATCACGGCGAACAGCGTCCAGATCACGAAGCGCCCCACGTTGAAGGGCTTGAACCGGTAGTGCGAGCCCGCGCTGGCGCCCGCGGATGGTGTTGTCGAATTGGAATTCATGGCATCAGTCCTCCCGGGTGCCCAGCAGGCCCTTGGGGCGGAAGATCAAGATCAGCACGAGGAACAGGTACGGCAGGATCGGGGCAACCTGCGAGATCGTGAGCTTGAGCAGCGGGTAGCCAAACGTCTGGTCTGTGACTGCCACGCCCACGGCCTTGAAGACGTGGATCAGCGAGTAGTCCAGCGCCACGGCAAAGGTCTGCACCAGCCCGATGAGCAGCGATGCCAGAAAGGCACCCGCCAGCGAACCCATGCCTCCCACCACCACCACCACGAAGATGATGGAGCCCACCGACGCCGCCATGGCGGGCTCGGTGACGTAGGTGTTGCCGCCGATCACACCGGCCAGGCCGGCCAGCGCAGCGCCGCCGCCAAACACCATCATGAACACGCGGGGTACGTTGTGGCCCAGCGCCTCGACCATCTCGGGGTACTTGAGCGCCGCCTGGATCACCAGGCCGATGCGGGTGCGCGTGAGCAGGAGCCAGACCGACACCAGCATCAGCAGCGCCACCAGCATCACGAACGAGCGCGACTTGGGGAACTGGGTGCCGTACAGGGTGAACAGCGGGCCCTGCAGCTGCTCGGGCAGGCCATAGGGCACGGTGGAGCGGCCCCAGACCAGCTGCACCACCTCCAGGATGAGGTAAGACAGGCCGAAGGTGACCAGCAGCTCGGGCACGTGGCCGAACTTGTGGACCCGGCGCAGGCAGTAGCGCTCGAAGGCTGCACCCAGCACGAACACGGCCAGCGGGGCCAGCACCAGCGCGGGCCAGAAGCCGACCACACCCGAGATGGTGAAGGCGAAATAGGCACCCAGCATGTAGAAGCTGGTGTGGGCAAAGTTGAGCACGCCCATCATGCTGAAGATCAGCGTGAGGCCCGAACTCAGCATGAACAGCAGGAGCCCGTAGCTCACGCCGTTCAGCAAGGAGATCACGAAAAACTCAAGATTCATCGGAATTTTTCATTTCAGGGGGAAAAAAAAGGCCCGAGTGGCTCGGGCCTCGAAGCGACTCAGACCAGCGCTCAGGGACGCTTCATCTGGCACGACGTGGGCGTGCTGGCCACAAAGGGCTCGTAGTACTTCACGGGAACGAACGTGTAGCCGGTGCTCTCCGAATCGATCGGGAACTTGCCGCCTGCCTTTTCCCACTTGGCGATGAACAGGCCCTGCTGCAGCTGGTGGTCGGTCTTGCGCATCTCGACTTCGCCGTTGAAGCTCTTGAACTTCATGCCGGACATGGTGGCCGCCACCTTCACCGGGTCAGTCGTCTTGGCCTTGGCGAATGCTTCGCTCAGCAGCGTGAACGCGTGGTACACGGCACCGGTGTACATGTCGTCGTTGAACTTCTTCTTGTAGTCCACCACGATCTGGTTCAGCGGGCCAGGCAGGTTCATGTGCGCGTAGGCCACCTGGTACACGCGGCCGGCAGCGGCCGCGCCCATGGCGGTAGGGCTGCCCGTGACGGAACCGTAGTACGTGTAGAAGTTGACGTTGTTCAGGCCGGCATCGTTGGCGGCCTTGATCAGCAGCGCCAGATCGGAACCCCAGTTGCCGGTGATCACGCTGTCGGCACCCGACTGCTTGATCTTGGCGATGTAGGGCGAGAAGTCGCGCACCTGTGCCAGGGGGTGCAGGTCATCGCCGACGAACTGCACGTCAGGGCGCTTGCGCTGCATCATTTCCTTGGCGAACTTCGAAACCTGGTGGCCGTGCGAGTAGTTCTGGTTGATCAGATAGACCTTTTTGACTTCGGGCAGGTCCTTCATGTAGGTCGTCAACGCTTCCATCTTCATGGAGGTGTCGGCGTCCAGGCGGAAGTGCCAGTAGCTGCACTTGCTGTTGGTCAGGTCAGGGTCTACCGCGGCGTAGTTCAGGAACACGACTTCCTTGCCGGGGTTGCGGGCGTTGTGCTTTTCCAGCGCGTCCATGATGGCCAGCGCAGGGCCAGAGCCGTTGCCCTGCACGATGTAGCGGGCGCCCTGGTCCATGGCCGAGCGCAATGCGCTGGTGGTTTCCTGCGGGCTCAGCTTGTTGTCGATACCGATGATTTCGAATTTGACGCCTGCAGCGTTCTTCTTGTTGAACTCTTCGGCGATGAACTGGAAGCTCTTGAGCTGGTTCGTGCCCACTGCAGCCATCAGGCCGGAAAGGGGGTCGAGCCAGGCGATTTTGACGGTCTCGCCTTTTTGAGCGAATGCGCCGCCAGCGCTTGCCAGGATTACCGAGGCTGCTACAGCCTTAATAGCGAATTTCATGGTTTTGTCTCCTTGTAAATCGGTAGAACGCAGCGTACCGCGTTGCAACAATGCGATGCTCAGGGATTGCCCCTAGCGGCGTCGCACACGTGACTGAACGAGGCGTCACGCCCTGTGGCGCTGCGCGCCTTCCCCCTCTCTCGCTGCGCGGGAGGGGGACGCACCCGGTGGCCTGGCCGAGCCAGTTCCACTGGTGCGCTCGCCTCGGTCTGTGCCAGTTTCAGAGGCCGCGACACCACAGTTTTTTACAGGCCCGGGAGCCTGTAGTCCTTGAGCTGCTCGCGCAGCTTGGTCTTGAGCATCTTGCCGGTGGCGCCCAGAGGAATCGCCTCGACAAACACCACGTCATCGGGGATCTGCCACTTGGCGGTCTTGCCCTCGTAGAAGGCCAGCAATTCTTCGCGCGTGACCTCGGTGCCGGGCTTCTTGACCACGGCCACGATGGGGCGTTCATCCCACTTGGGGTGCGGCATGCCCACACAGGCCGCCATGGCAATCGACGGGTGCGCCATCGCAATGTTCTCGATGTCGATGGAGCTGATCCACTCGCCGCCGGACTTGATCACGTCCTTGCTCCGGTCGGTGATCTGCATGAAGCCGTCGGCGTCGATGGTGGCCACGTCACCCGTGGGGAACCAGCCGCGGCCCTGCGCGTCCTTGACGAGCGGGTTACCGCCCTCGCCCTTGAAGTAGCTGCCCACGATCCACGGCCCCTTGACCAGCAGGTCGCCATAGGTCTTGCCATCCCAGGGCAGCTCCTGGCCGTCGCCACCCACAATCTTCATGTCCACGCCGTAGATGGCACGGCCCTGCTTTTGCAGGATCTTCATCTGCTCATCTTTGGACAGCGCAAGGTGCTTGTTCTTGAGCGTGCACAGCGTGCCCAGCGGGCTCATCTCGGTCATGCCCCAGGCGTGCAGCACCTCCACACCGTAGTCTTCCTTGAAGGCGTGGATCATGGCGGGTGGGCAGGCCGAGCCGCCAATCACCGTGCGGCGCAGGGTCGAGAACTTCAGGCCCGCGGGCTTCATGTGGCCCAGCATCATCTGCCACACCGTGGGCACGCCCGCGGCGTAGCTCACCTTTTCGGATTCGATGAGCTCGTAGATCGACTTGCCGTCCATCGCCGGGCCGGGGAACACCAGCTTGCAGCCGGTGAGAGCCGCCGAGTACGGAATGCCCCAGGCATTGACGTGGAACATGGGCACCACGGGCAGCACCGAGTCGCGTGCCGACAGGCACATCACGTCCGGCAGCGCAGCAGCGTAGGCGTGCAGCGTGGTCGAGCGGTGGCTGTACAGCGCTGCCTTGGGGTTGCCCGTGGTGCCGCTCGTGTAGCACATGCTCGATGCCGAGTTCTCGTCAAACTCGGGCCAGGCGTAGTCGGCCGGGTAGGCGCCAATCCATTCTTCGTAGCTGGCCAGGCCCGGCACGCCCGAGTCTGCGGGCAGCCGTTCGGCATCGCACAGGGCCACCCACTTCTTCACGGTGGGGCAGCGCGCGTGCACGGCCTGCACCAGCGGCAGGAAGGTCAGGTCAAAGCACAGCACCTGGTCTTCGGCGTGGTTGACGATCCACGCGATCTGGTCAGGGTGCAGGCGGGGGTTGACGGTGTGCAGCACGCGGCCCGAACCGCTCACGCCAAAGTACATCTCCATGTGGCGGTAGCCATTCCAGGCCAGCGTGGCCACGCGATCGCTGAACTGCAACTGCATCGCATCCAGCGCATTGGCCAGCTGGCGCGAGCGCGCCGCCAGGTCGCGGTAGGTGTAGCGGTGGATGTCGCCCTCCACCCTGCGCGAGACGATTTCGGCATCGCCATGGTGGCGCTCGGCGAATTCGATCAGCGAAGAAATCAGCAGCGGTTGGCTCTGCATCAGGCCCAGCATGTGTGCTCCTTGGTTGTTGTAATGAAGGGAACGGTCATCGTAGCGCGGCGCTCGGGCAAACGCGCAGGCAGATGACCTGTACGCGACTGTGTTGCCACCGCCGCGCCCGCCCTGGTGGTGGCAACAGTGTGCAGTTGCACCGCGCGCGCGCCAACACATGTCGTCGCCTTGACAAAGGCCAAGGGATAACCCGCAACGCACGGCACGGCCGGGCGACAATCCGCAGATGCTCGACTCGCACCTCACCGCCCCACGTTTCATTGCGGCGCAACCCTGGTTTGCCGGGTTGCCACCCGCCCTGCAGGAACGCCTGCGCGCCGAGGTGTCGGCCACGCAGGCCGGCAAGGGCGACGTGATGATGGACGCGGGCAGCGCCGTGCAGGGCTGGCATGCGGTGCTGTCCGGGCTGGTGATGCTGCAAAGCCCGTCCGGCAAGGGGCGTTTGTCGGCCTTCATCGGCGTGCCCGACGGCGAGTGGTTCGGCGAGGGCTCTGCGATGAAACCCGAGCCGCGGCGCTACCGCGTGGTGGCCCTGCGGCCCACCACCCTGATGTGCCTGCCGCTGCCCCTGTTTGAAACCCTGCGCCAGACCAGCCTTGCATTCAACCAGTACCTGGTGCTGCACCTGAACATGCGCCTGGGCCAGGCCATGACCATCATCGAAGCGGGCCGCACGCAGTCGCCCGAGCACCGCGTGGCGCTGTACCTGAGCCGCCTGTTCTGGCGCAGCACGCGCAGGCTGAACCTCACACAGGAAGAGCTGGGGCAACTGGTCGGCCTGTCGCGCCAGACGGTCAACCGCGTGCTGCGCGCGCTCGAGGGCCTGGGCATCGTTTCGCTCGACTTTGGGCGCGTGGCCATCCTGGATGACGTGGCGCTGGATGCGTACCTGACGGCCACCGCCGCCCAGTAAAGGGCGCGCAGCACCGGCAGCGGTCGCCAACGCGCTCACCGGAGACATCGTTGTCCCACCCCCCGCATGCTGCTAGTTCTGGATGCATGTCCCCCGGCATGCCGGGACATCACCCCTGCGAGACAATCGAGCCGATGACCCTGCCTTCAGACCACACGCCGACCGCAGACCTGGGCCTGGCGTGGAACCACGGCTTTGCCGCCCTCGGCGCCGACTTCTTCACCGAGCTGCGTCCCACGCCCCTGCCCTCCCCCCGGTGGGTGAGCACCAGTGCCCAGGTGGCAGGCTTGCTGGGCCTGAGCGACGCGCAGATGCACAGCGACGCAGCTTTGCAGGCCTTTACCGGCAACGTGCTCCTGTCGGGCTCGCGCCCGCTGGCCAGTGTGTACAGCGGACACCAGTTTGGTGTGTGGGCCGGGCAGCTGGGCGACGGCCGTGCCATTTTGCTGGGCGAGACTGCCAACGGGCTGGAGGTGCAACTCAAGGGCGCAGGCCTCACGCCCTACTCCCGCATGGGCGACGGCCGGGCTGTGCTGCGCTCGAGCATCCGCGAGTTTCTGTGCAGCGAGGCCATGCATGGGCTGGGCATCCCCACGTCGCGCGCCCTGTGCATCACGGCATCGCCCGCGCCGGTGCGGCGTGAGGAGACCGAGACGGCTGCCGTGGTGACGCGCGTGGCGCCCAGTTTTGTGCGCTTTGGCCACTTCGAGCACTTTGCCGCCAACGGCCACGACGCGCAGCTGCGGCAACTGGCCGACTACGTAATCGACCGCTACTACCCCGAATGCCGGGCGCCCCTGTCGTTCGGCGGCAACCCGTACGCAGCGCTGCTGCACGCAGTGAGCGAGCGCACCGCCACCCTCATGGCCGCGTGGCAGTCGGTGGGCTTTTGCCACGGTGTGATGAATACCGACAACATGAGCATCCTGGGGCTGACGATCGACTACGGCCCGTTCCAGTTTCTCGATGCCTTCGTGCCCGGCCACGTCTGCAACCACAGCGATTCGCAGGGTCGTTACGCCTTCAACCGCCAGCCCAACGTGGCGTACTGGAACATGTTCTGCCTGGCGCAGGCGCTGTTGCCGCTCATCGGCGACCAGGAGCTGGCCAAGGAGGCGCTGGAGTCGTTCAAGACCGTGTTTCCCGAGGCTTTTGTGGCCCGCATGCGCAACAAGCTGGGCCTGCTGCAGGCACGCGAAGGGGATGCGGAGCTCATCGACGGCATCCTGCTGCTGCTGGCCCGCAACGGCGTGGACTACACGATCTTCTGGCGGCGCCTGGCCCACGCCGTGCAGGCAGGCCAGTTTGAGCCGGTGCGTGACCTGTTTGCCGACCGTACAGCCCTCGATGCCTGGCTGCTATCATATTCAGAGCTATTAGGTCAATCCAATCAAGCCCTGGCGGCCGATTTGATGCTCAAAAGCAATCCCAGGTACGTTTTGCGCAACCATCTGGGCGAACAGGCCATCCGCGCTGCGAAACTTGGCGACTTTTCTGAAGTCCATACCCTGCAGCGCCTGCTGGAGCGCCCGTTTGACGAGCACCCCGGCCATGAGGCCTACGCCGACTTTCCGCCCGACTGGGCTTCGTCCATCGAAATCAGCTGTTCATCATGACCTTCCCGATCCAGAAAACCGAGTCCGAGTGGCAAGCCGTGCTGCGCGAGAAAGGCGCCGAGCCAGCGGCCCTGCAGGTCACGCGCCACGCCGCCACCGAGCGGCCATTCACCGGCAAGTACGAAGCCCACTGGGCCGACGGCAGCTACCACTGCATCTGCTGCAACGCCAAGCTTTTCGATTCGGGCACCAAGTTCGACGCGGGTTGCGGCTGGCCCAGTTTCTCGCAGGCAGTGCCCGGCGCCATCGCCGAGATCGTCGACCGAAGCCATGGCATGGTCCGCACCGAAACTGTGTGTGCACAATGCGGGGCGCATCTGGGGCATGTCTTTGAAGACGGCCCCGCCCCTACCGGCCTGCGGTACTGCATGAACTCGGCGTCGCTCGACTTCGAGGCAGGTCACCGTTAAGCCAAGCTGGCGACTTCATGAAAATCCTGATCGACTTTTTCCCCATCCTGCTCTTTTTCGGAGCCTACAAGCTCTACGGCATCTACGTGGGCACGGCCGTCTTGATGGCCGCCACCGTGGTGCAGATGGGGCTGATCTACGCCATCGACCGCCGCCTGCAGACCATGCACAAGGCCACGCTGGTGCTCATCCTGCTGTTTGGCACGCTCACCCTCGTGCTGCAGGACGACCGCTTCATCAAGTGGAAGCCCACGGTGCTTTACGGTGCGATGTCGCTGGCCCTGGCCATCGCCTTGTGGGCGTTTCGCAAGAACTTCCTCAAGATGCTTCTGGGCAGCCAACTAGTGCTGCCCGACGCCGTGTGGCTGCGCCTGAACATTGCCTGGATTCTTTATTGCGCTTTCATGTCGGCGGTGAACGCATATGTGGTGATGAACTTCTCGACCGAGGCGTGGGTGGACTTCAAGCTTTGGGGCTACGTCTTCCCGCTGGTCTTCCTGGTGGGCCAGGGTTTCTACATTGCGCCGCACCTCAAGGGCGATGAGCCCGCCGCCTGAACGCATCCACCTGCATGACAACCACCCCATCCCTTGCGCAACAGATGCACGATGCGCTGTCTCAGCGCCTGACACCTTCGACCTTGGAGGTACTGGACGAAAGCGCAGACCATGCCGGTCATGTCGGGGCCAATGGCACCGGTTTTGGCACCCATTTCAGGGTGCGCATAGCGTCACCTTTGTTTACAGGACAGCGCCGCGTAGCCCAGCACCGCCTTGTGTATGATGCCCTGCAAGAATTTATTGACGGGGGCGTACACGCCCTGGCCATTGAAGTTCTCTGACCCGGCCCCACATCCCGTTGGCCGGCGATCAGCTGGCAAAACACACTCCTCTTTTTTTGGATTCCGCATGAAGAAACAGCTCCTGTCCGGCCTCGTGGCCGCTGCCGTGCTGGGCACGTTGGCCCTGCCCGTGTCCGCCCAGAACGTCGCCATCGTGAACGGCAAGGCCGTGCCGAAGGAACGTGTCGAAGCCCTCAAGCAGCAGGTCGAGCGCTCGGGCCGTCCGGTCACGCCTGACATCGAAGGCCAGATCAAGGAAGAAGTCATCGCGCGCGAAGTGTTCATGCAGGAAGCGCAAAAGCGCGGCCTCGAAGCATCGCCTGACTACAAGACGCAAATGGACCTGGCCCGCCAGACCATCCTGATCCGCGAACTGTTCATGGACTTCCAGAAAAAGAACCCCGTGACCGACGCCGAAATCCAGGCGGAATACGACAAGTTCGTAGCGGCCAACAGCGGCAAGGAATACAAGGCCAGCCACATCCTGGTCGAGAAGGAAGCCGACGCCAAGGCCATCATTGCCTCCATCAAGAAGGGCGGCAAGTTTGAGGACATCGCCAAGAAGCAGTCGAAGGATCCAGGCTCCGGCGCCAAGGGCGGCGACCTGGACTGGGCCAGCCCATCGAGCTATGTGAGCGAGTTCACTGAAGCGCTGGTCAAGCTCGAAAAGGGCAAGATGACAGACGCCCCCGTGAAGAGCCAGTTCGGCTGGCACGTGATCCGTCTGGACGACGTGCGCCAGGCCGAGTTGCCCAAGCTCGACGAAGTCAAGCCCCAGGTGGCACAACAGCTGCAGCAGCAAAAGCTGGCCAAGTTCCAGGAAGACCTGCGCGCCAAGGCCAAGGTCGAGTAACCAGCGACGGGCGCTCGGGCCCCTTGGGGGGCATGCAACCTCTCGACAACGCGGCCCTTGGGCCGCGTTTTGTTTTTGGGGGTGCCTCTCACCCCAGAGGAGTGCGTTACAGCATGGCCGATGCCACAGCGGATGCCCTGCGCCCCTGTAACTCGCGCCCCAAGGTCAGTCGCGGACCATAAAGACAATCCCGCGGTCGATCCGCATCAACGGTTACCCACCCACATCGCAGCCATCAGCAAGCCAATCATCACGGGCTGGTGAAGCATGTAATAGCTCAGGCTCCAACGGCCCAGCGTGGCAAGCGGAGCCAGTCCGGCCGGTAATGGGGACTGGATGACCCGCGCAGGCGCAGACAGAAGCCACTGCCCGCAGGCCAGCCCCCACCAGAGCACGCCAAGCCAGGGGAGCACCGGCACGTAGTCCTCCGTGAACGGCTTGCGCGTCACCAGCCCCAGCCAGTTCAGCGCTTTGCTGTTGAACACACTCGCCGCTTCAGGCCAAAGCATGGGCAGCGCCTGCTGGAACAGCACAGGCAACGCCAGCGCCACCAGCCCGGCGAGCCACAGCCAGCGCCCCCAACCTGCGCTCACACGGGCGACCAGAAGCATGATTGCCATGCCATGCAGCACCCCAAAGTGGATGTAGCTACCCGGAAACATGATGAACGAGCCCGCGGTAACCAGCAACGCGCAGCCCGCAATCTGGAGCCACCGGCGGCCGAAACGCAGCCAGCCCTGCCCCTGGTAGAGGGCAATCGCCTGGCCGAGCCCTGCGCAGAAAAGGAACAGACTCACAATGAACGTGCGCTGGGTTGTCCAGAACGGGTCGGCACGGAAGTTTTGCGGCCACAGCCCGAAGTGGCTGAGGTCAAAGCAGAAGTGAAAAACCGTCATCCACACCATGGCGAGCCCGCGCAGGGCATCCACGGCCGCATAACGCGGGCCGGGTAAGGCGCCTGAAGCGCTGTACGGCGAGGCCGGCAGGAACGGTGAGGGGTTGGCCATGGGCGGCGGTTCGGGAATGGATGGGCGATCGATCGCTTGAAAGGCGCCATGTTACCGAACGCGTCCCAAGGCAGGAGCCTGCAGGACCTGCCCGGCAGCATGAAACCAAACCCCATGAAAAAAGCCCTGCAGCATGAAGCTGCAGGGCTTTCAAACAATGGTCGGAGCGGCGGGATTCGAACTCGCGACCCTCTGCTCCCAAAGCAGATGCGCTACCAGGCTGCGCTACGCTCCGACAGCTCGTATTCTAACCCGGCAAATGGGTGGTTTCTGGCTCGATGCACGCTTTTTTGAATTTTTTAGCGGATCGGTCAGGCAGCCATGCTGACGGGACACCGCAGGCCGAGCCACCTGCCGTGTCAACCGGCCACACCGGGCCGGAAAAAAACGATCAACGGCTGGACGAAGGGCCTGGGCCGCGACCGGCAAGGTGGCGGAAAGTGATCCGGCCCTTGCTCAGGTCGTAGGGCGACATTTCCAGCGACACCTTGTCGCCCGCCAGGATGCGGATGTGGTGCTTGCGCATCTTGCCGCCCGTGTAAGCGATCAGCTGGTGACCGTTGTCCAGGGTGACGCGAAAGCGCGAGTCGGGCAGCACTTCCGTGACAGAGCCCTGCATTTCAATGAGTTCTTCTTTGGCCATGTTTATCTCTTCAATACAAATATTCGGTGATCTGCGGCTGACCGCCGGGGAACGCCGCCATGAAGGTCTCCGCGTGGTCGATGCTTGCTCGACACACGGGGCGTTGCGGGCGGTGGGGTTCGCTGCACCCGTGGCGCAGATCAGGCAGGTGGCCGGGAGAGCCGGCGTCAATGGACAGGCAAGCGCTGTGCAAAGCCTGTCGATTGTACCGCGCCCTACCCTTTTTGCCTATCAGCCGCCAGCGGGATGGGAGGGGCCACAGCGGCGGTGTGCGCAGCGGCCTCGCCCGGCACTTGCAGGGCTCGTGCCAGGGTACGCATGAGATCGCTCTGGGTAATGACGCCCAGCAGCCGGTGGTCGCCATCCACGATCGGCACATGGTGGTGCCCGCCCTGCGAGAAAAGCGGCACCAGGTCCATGGCGTGCTGGCCCACCTGCGCCACCTGGACCGGGCTCGACATGATGGCCCCGACCGTGGTGGGCTGCCCACTGCGCCCCAGCACCAGCGTCTTGAGCCGCTGACCCAGGCCCTCGTGAACATCCAGATTGGCTAGGCGCATGAAATCGGCAACCGTGACGATGCCGATCACGACCATGCTGGCATCCATTACCGGCAGAGCCTTGATCTGCTGGGCACGCATCAAAGCCCAGGCATCCTTGAGCGAGGCGTCAGCGGCCACAGCCAGCGGCGGGGTGGACATGATCTGCGCGCAGCGGATGTCGCCCAGCGTGCGCTGGAATGCAGCACGTCCGGCCAGGTGGAGCAGGCCTTCGAGGTCTGCGCGGCTGATGTCCAGCACCTGGTTGTAGTGCGCCAGGGCGGCATCCACATCCGACGCTGCGAAGCCCCCGGACTGGGCATCGGCACGCTGTTCGCGCCGTTGCGGATGCGGGTAGCGCCGCCCCGTCAGCCCGTTGTAGACCACCGCCACTGCCAGCAGCACCAGCAGATTCAGAAGTACCGACAGCCCAGGCAGGTGCAGCCCGTCCGACGCCGTCAGCACCATGTACAGCGCCATTGCGCCGCCAGGAGGATGCAGGCAGCGCAAGGGCACCATCAGCGCTACCGCCAGCCCCACCGCCACAGCGCCAGCAAGTGCCGGGTCGGGAATCAGTGCAGCGCAAGCAGTACCCACCAGCGCAGACACTGCGCTGCCACCCAGCACGGGCCACGGCTGCGCCAAGGGGCTCGATGGCATGCCGAACACGAGTACGGCACTGGCACCAAGCGACGCTACCAGCCAGGGCCCGCCGACCCCATGCCCCGCCCACCAGCGACCCAAAAGCGCCGTCACCAGCACCCCGACGACTGCGCCGGCCACAAATCGCACGCGCTCGCCACGGTCTATGCCAAGCGGCGACGGCCAGAAGTTCTTCATCCACACCCACGCTCCAGCAGCGCGTGAGACAGGCTTGGGCCCCTGATCGAGCGCAGGTCGTGCAGAGGATGGGGGACGGTCAGAAGATGAAGACATCGGCACAAAGACTGGAGAACCTGGCTTGGCAAGGTAGCCGCAACCTGGGCAGTGATCCAGCAAGACACCGCACCGCGGCACATCGGCACGCAAGGGGCCGCAAAGGCTGCCAAACGGGCTGGGTGGGCTGCAGGCGTGCACCACACGGGGTCACTGGGATTGTGCCGCGCAACGCCACCCCTTGCTGAACACCGCGGTGTGCAGCGCGTAACAGACTGCGCCGTGGGCCCCTGCTGGCGGCCGATTCGGGTAAGCCATAGGTTTGCACGCTGGAGGCCATGGAGTAAATTACTTTAAGCCTAAACAAAGGAACCACTCCATGACTTCTCGCCGCCTTGTCATCAGCCGAAGCGCAGCCCTGGTGGGCGCTGCATCCACGGGGCTGCTGCTGCCTTCCATTGTTCGGGCCCAGAGCAACAAGGTGCGGGTGGGCTTCATGCTGCCGTACACCGGCACCTTTGCCCAGCTGGGTGCTGCGATTGAAAACGGCGTGCGCATGGCCATCGACCAGCAGGGCGGCAAGCTGGGGGGTCGCGAGATCGAGTGGTTCAAGGTGGACGATGAGTCCGAGCCCAGCAAGGGCGTCGAGAACGCCAGCAAGCTGGCGCAGCGTGACAAGGTGGACGTGCTGATCGGCACCGTGCACTCCGGCGTGCAGATGGGCATCCAGAAGGTAGCCCGTGATACCGGCGTGCTGAACCTCATTCCCAACGCCGGGGTGCATGCCGCCACGCGCGCCTTGTGCGCTCCCAACGTCTTTCGGACGTCGTTCAGCAATTCCCAACCGACGCTGGCGCTGGGCAAAGCCATGGTGGACAGGGGCCACAAGAAGGCGGTCTGGATTACCTGGAAATACGCAGCGGGCGACGAGGCTTTCGAAGGGTTCAAACAAAGCTTCACCGCAGCGGGCGGCACCATCGTCAAGGAACTGGGCCTTCCTTTCCCCAACGTCGAGTTCCAGGCTCTGCTGACCGAAATCGCAGCCATCAAGCCTGACGCTGTAGCCTGCTTCTTTGCGGGCAGCGGCGCTCCAAAGTTCATTCGCGACTACGCGGCGGCCGGACTCAAAGACAAGATCCCGCTTTACGGCTCCGGTTTTCTGACCGAAGGCGTGCTGGACGCCGCCGGTCCGGCTGCCGAGGGAATCATCACGACCATGCACTACAGCGACTCGCTGGACACGCCTCGCAACAAGCAGTTCCGCCTGGAATACGCCAAGGCTTTCCGCAGCCAGCCCGATGTGTATGCCATGCAGGGTTACGACACCGGCCTGTTGCTCATCCAGGGCGCCAATGCCGTCAAGGGCGATCCGTCTTCGAAAGCGGCCCTGTACAAGGCCATGGAAAGTGCCACCATCGACAGCCCGCGCGGCAAGTGGACGATGAGCAAGGCCCACAACCCGGTGCAGGACATCTATCTGCGCAAGGTCGAGAACAAGGAAAACAAGGTGATCGGCGTGGCCGCCAAGGCCCTGGCTGACAGCGGTGCCGGTTGCCGCATGGCCTGACACAGTCCCCCGAGGAACGCTCGCCACCCAACCGTTGCGCCCAGGCGCCGCCGGTGCATTCACAATCTGCCATGGCTTGCTGGTGTACCAGCGGCCCGCAGAGCCCTGCACCCGCTGGCTCCTTTGGCGCTCCGGTGTGCCGACCCCTGTTTCTTCCATGTGTGCTTCATGACCCTCAGTACCTACCTGCTCTATCTCGGCGCCGTTGCGCTGCTCGTGCTCTCTCCCGGGCCCACCATGCTGATGTGCATGACCTGTTCCCTGCAGCATGGTCCGCGCAAGGCCCTCGCGGCAGCGGCTGGCAGCGTGACGGCCGTGCTGGGCACGATGCTGCTGTCAGCGCTGGGCCTGGGCGCGCTGCTGGCTGCGTCGGAAACGGCGTTCTGGGTACTGAAGGCACTGGGGGCGGCCTACCTGATCTGGCTGGGCGTGAAGACGTTCCGCAGCACGGGTTCGGTGTTCGACCAGCTGCCCGCCAGTGGCATCAACGCGCCGGCCTCCACCAGCGCACGCAAGCTCTTTGCCCAAGGGCTGGTGGTGGGTGGCAGCAACCCCAAGGCCATTCTTTTCTTCACGGCCTTCTTCCCGCAGTTCCTCGATCCGGCAGCCGCCTGGGCGCCGCAGTTTGCCGTGCTGGCCAGTACGTTCGTGGCCTTTGAATTCACCGTGCTCGGCCTGTGCGCTGCAGGTGTGGCGCGCCTGGCACCTGCACTGCGCCACGGTAACCGCATGCGCTGGTTCAACCGCGTCTCGGGCGGGCTCTTCGCCTTGATGGGCTCTTTGCTGCTGGCCACGCGCCGCGCGGCCTGACGCCGGCAGCACCGCCCGCGCCCCGCTACACCCTGCCCCATGGACTTCGCCACCTTCCTCATCCAGCTGCTCAACAGCGTGCAGTACGGGCTGCTGCTTTTCATGCTGGCAGCAGGACTCACGCTGATCTTCGGGATCATGGGTGTGGTCAACCTCGCCCATGGCAGCTTCTACATGCTGGGCGCTTACCTGGCGTACTCGCTGTCGGCCCAGCTGGGCAGCCTGGCGGCTGCGATCCTGGTGGGCACGGCGCTGGCCGTGATGTTCGGCCTGGCGCTCGAATGGCTGCTGTTTCGCCACTTCTACCACCGCGACCACCTGGACCAGGTGCTGCTCACGTTCGGGCTGATCTACATCTTTGAAGAGCTGCGCTCCATCCTGTGGGGGGACGATGTGCATGGTGTTCCGATCCCCCCGGCGCTGGACTGGTCCATCGCACTGACGGACACCCTCTCCTACCCGGTGTACCGCCTGTTCATCTCCGGCGTGTGCATCGCGCTGGCGGTGGGGCTGTATCTGCTGATTTCCAAAACGCGGCTGGGCATGAAAATTCGCGCCGGTGCGTTCAACCGGAGCATGGCCGAATCACTGGGCGTGAACATCAAGTTGCTGCATGCCGTGGTGTTTGCCCTGGGCGTGGGGCTGGCCGCGGTGGCAGGCATGGTGGCGGCGCCGGTCTCCAGCGTGTACCCCAACATGGGCTCTTCCGTGCTCATCATGTGCTTTGTGGTGGTGGTGATCGGGGGCATTGGCTCGGTGCGCGGCGCGCTCATTGCCGCGCTGCTCGTCGGGTTGGTCGACACCTTTGGCAAAGTGTTGCTTCCGTCTGTCTCGGGAATGCTGGTGTACATGCTGATGGCGGCCGTGCTGCTTTGGAAACCTGAAGGTCTTTTCAAGCAATGAGCACGCCCCGCGCCCACCTCGAAGTGCTGCCCCGCAGCGTGCAGTTTGTGCTGGCGCTGGGTGCTACAGCGCTGGTGCTGTTCCCGCTGGTCGGCAGCGACTTTTACGTGCAGATGGTCACGCGGATGATGATCATGGGCATTTTTGCGATGAGTCTGGATCTGCTGCAGGGCGTGACGGGCCTGGTGTCGCTGGGCCATGCCGCGTACTTTGGCGTGGCCGGCTATGCGCTGGCCTTCATGACACCAGCCGACGCACCGGCCAGCCTGTGGTGGACGCTGCCGCTGGCCGTGCTCGGCTCGGGGCTGGTGGCGCTCATCATCGGATTCTTCGTGGTGCGCACGCACGGCATCTACTTCATCATGGTGACGCTGGCGTTTGCGCAAATGGTGTTCTACCTGTTCTTCGACAACAAGGCGCTGGGCGGCTCGGACGGTATCTACATCAACTTCAGGCCCGATGCCAGCGTGTTCGGCTGGCTCCCGTTTGACCTGGAAGGCCGCAAGACGTTCTATTACTTCACGCTGGTTCTGATGCTCGGGGTGTATGCGCTGCTGCGGCGCATGCTCTGGAGCCCGCTGGGTCGGGCGCTGTCGGGCATCCGCATCAACGAGCACCGCATGCGCGCCATGGGTTTTGGCACGCGCGGTTACAAGCTCACGGCCTTCACGGTGGCGGGCGCTCTGGCAGGCCTGGCTGGCTACCTGTGGGGTGCGCAAACAGGCTACGTGAACCCCGAGCTGATGGGCTTTCACATGAGCGCCCACGCCATCATGATGGTCATCCTGGGCGGCATGGGCAACTTTGCCGGAGCCATCGTGGGTGCGTTTGCTTTCGAGTATCTGCTGCACGTCTTCAAGGACGTCACCAAGCACTGGCAGCTGCTGATGGGCGGCTTCATCGTGCTGGTGGTACTGGCGGCGCCTCGCGGCCTGCTGGGCATCGTTGCGCGCCTGCGCGGCGGAACCAGTGCAAAGACCACCGCAGGGGGCGAACAGCATGGATGAGCTGCTCCTGTCGGCCCGCGGCCTGACCAAGCGCTTTGGCGGCCTGGCCGCCGTGAATGGTGTGTCGGTGGACCTGCACCGCGGTCGCATCCACGCCGTCATCGGCCCCAACGGCGCGGGCAAATCCACGCTGACCAATCTGCTGTCGGGCGACCTGACCCCCACGGCGGGCAAGATCACCCTGGGCACGACCGACGTGACCGGCTGGACGCCCGAGCGCATCTCGCGGCAGGGGCTGGGGCGCAGCTACCAGAAGACCAATATCTTCCTGCCCCTGACGGTGCACGAAAACGTGCGCCTGGCTGCCCAGTCGCGCGAGCCGCAACAGCCCTGGAACCCGCTGCGCTGGCTGTCGGACACCCGCACGGACGCTATCAAAAACAGAGCTATCAGCGTAAGGCTGGAAAGCGCTATCGAGCTTTCCGGCCTGAAAAACCGGCGCATGGCGATTGCCGGCGCCATGAGCCACGGCGAGCAGCGCCAGCTGGAGATCGCCATGACGCTGGCCACCGAGCCCTCGGTGGTGCTGCTCGACGAACCGCTGGCGGGCATGGGCGTGGCCGAGGCCGAGCGCATGGTCGATTTGCTCAACCGCATCAAGCCCGCGCACGCGATCATGCTGGTGGAGCACGACATGGACGCCGTGTTTGCGCTGGCCGACCAGCTCACGGTGATGGTCAACGGCGAAGTCATCGCCCACGGCACGCCCGCCGACGTGCGCGCCAACGCGGCGGTGCAGGCCGCCTACCTGGGTGAGGACCACTGACATGGCCCGGGCGATATGCAACACCTCTGGCGCTCCGGTGCACCGGGCCGCAGCAAGGCATGGCGATGAGTGAACCCTGGATCGACGCCCGCGGGCTCCACACCTATTACGGCCCCAGCCACATCCTGCATGGGGTGGACTTTCGCATCGGCCAGGGCGAGACCATTGGCCTCATGGGCCGCAACGGCATGGGCAAGAGCACGCTGCTGAAGACGCTGGTGGGCCTGGTCCGGCCCGAGCGCGGCAGCGTGCGCGTGGCCGGCCGCGACATGACGGGACGCCCGCCGTACGAGGTGGCCCGTCTGGGGATAGCCTACGTGCCCGAGGGCCGGGGCATTTTCGGCAACCTGAGCGTGCGCGAGAACCTGGTGATGGCCGCACGGCCAGGCCGGGCGCGCGATGCGGCGGGCAGCGCCGCCCGCGGCGAAGACTGGACCTTCGACCGCGTGATGGAGACCTTTCCGCGCCTGAAAGAGCGCCTGGGGCACGGCGGCCAGCAGCTGAGCGGCGGCGAGCAGCAGATGCTGACCATCGGCCGCGCGCTGATGACCAACCCCGACGTGCTCATCCTCGATGAGGCCACCGAGGGCCTGGCACCGCTGATCGCCCGCGAGATCTGGCGCATCTGCAGCCTCATCAAGGAAAGCGGCATCAGCAGCGTGATCGTGGACAAGAACTGGAAGCACGTCACGCAGATCACCGACCGCAACGTCATCCTTGTCAAGGGCCAGGTCGTGTTTGAAGGCACATCCCGGGCGCTACAAGACGAACCCGGCCTGCTCGAACAGCACCTGGGCGTCTGACAGCGGTGCACGGTGCGCGCCCGCACCGCGCGCGCACTGCCCACCGATAGAATCCACCGCTTTCGTCCCCGAGAGGTTGCCCTTGTCTGATCGTCTGGCAGTTTTGCCGCAATACCTGATGCCCAAGCAGGCGATGACCGTGCTCGCGGGCAAGCTGGCATCGGCCCGGCTGGGCGGCCTGACCACCGCCGCCATCCGCCGCTTTGTGGCGCGCTACAACGTGAACATGGACGAGGCAGAACAGCCCGACATTGCCGCGTACGCATCCTTCAACGATTTCTTCACCCGGGCGCTGAAGCCTGGGGCCCGCCCCATGGTGGGTGCTGACCTGATCTGCCCGGTGGACGGGGCCATCAGCCAGTTCGGCCCGATTGCGCGGGACCAGATCTTCCAGGCGAAGGGGCACTCGTACTCCACCACCGCGCTGGTGGGCGGCGACGCGCAACTCGCCTCGAAATTCGAGAACGGCCACTTTGCCACCCTGTACCTCAGCCCACGCGACTACCACCGCATTCACATGCCGTGCGATGGCACGCTGACCCGCATGGTCCATGTGCCGGGCGATCTGTTTTCAGTGAACCCGCTCACGGCCCGCGGCGTACCCGGGCTGTTTGCCCGCAACGAGCGCGTGGTGTGTGCGTTCGACAGTGCAGAGGGCCCGTTCGTGCTGGTGCTGGTGGGGGCGACCATCGTGGGCAGCATGGCCACGGTATGGCACGGCCTGGTGAACCCGCCCCGCACCGGAAAACAGCGGCAATGGGACTACGCGCCCGGCCAGGTGAGCCTGCAGCAAGGCGACGAGATGGGGCGCTTTCTGCTGGGCTCCACCGTGGTGATGCTTTTCCCGCAAGGGCCGCTGCGCTTTAACCCGCAGTGGGCACCTGCCCGGCCGATCCGGCTGGGCGAGGCCATGGCGCTGCGTTAAGGCGACGCGGACCGAGTCCGCGTGATGCGCAGGGCGCTGGATCGGGATGCTCTGCAAGGCGAAATGCCCATCACACAGCTACAACTACAACTACAACGAGGGATGGGAGCGGAGCACGCCACATTGAGCCAGGGCCGCAACGCACACCAGGGGCCTGTACCGCCTGGCCTTGCACGCCGCCGATACTCAGGGCACGCGCGTCAGGCGAAAGGCTGTGGGCGCAAGTTCCAGGGCTTCGGGCATCACGGGCGTCTCATGGCCCACCAGGTGGACGGACAGCGCGCCGCGCCGCACGACCACATGGCTGATGGTTTCGCTGCGCTGCCCCCAGCGCACGGTGGCCCCTGGCTTGTAGTGGGGCATGTAGTAGTGGGTGGCCGCGGGTTCCATGGGATGAGCGGCTCCTTCCGCTGCACGATCGAGGGTGAGTGATTCACCGCCGGCCATTGCGACCGACACCCTAATGGTAGCACCCGGCATGCGGGTGTGCCCGTTGCCCAGGCCCGGTTTACGGCCTGCCGGGCGCACTCAACCCGCTTTAACTCCAGCACCGCGGGCGAATGCCAACGCTGCCGCCAGCATCCTCTGCAGATGCGGCTGCACGCGGGCTGCGACGTCGGGCAGGTAGGCAAACGGCAAAGCCTCCTGCAGGTAGCTGCACTGCGTCATCTCGAGCTGCACCGCGTGCACGCCCTGCCCTGGCTGGCCGTAATGGCGGGTGATGTAGCCGCCCTTGAACCTGCCGTTGAGCACCGCCGTGTAGCCCGGCGCGGACTCTGCAATGCCCAACAGCGCCTGCGCCAGACCGGGCGCGCAGCTCGCACCGTTGGCCGTGCCCAGGTTCAGGTCGGGGAGCTTGCCGTCAAAAAATCGCGGCAGTACCGATCGGATCGAGTGCGCATCCCAGAGCACCGCCACGCCGTGCAGGGCACGCATGCGGTCAAGCTCGGCGCGCAGTTGCGCGTGGTACGGCGCCCACACGGCGTCGCGCCGGGTAGCGATCTCGGACTCGTCTGGCACATCGCCTGCTGTGTAGATGGGGGTGTCATCGAACGTGTCGACAGGGCACAGGCCGGTGACGCTCTGGCCGGGGTAAAGGCTCGCGCCATCCGGCGGGCGGTTCAGGTCGACCACGTAGCGCGAATGTGTGGCCACGAGGATGGACGCACCCATCTGTTTGGCAAACGCATACAGGCGTTCCATGTGCCAGTCGGTGTCGGGCACCTGGCGCGCCTCGGGCGTGAAACGCGCAGCGAGCGCCGGTGGCACGTAGGTTCCGGCGTGCGGCATGGACACGAGCAGCGGCTCGGTGCCCTGGTGAAAAACAAAGGGTGGAGGCGAGGTATCGGTCATCGGGCTGAAGTCGGTGTGGATGCAATGACGGGCGGGTTCAACGGGCGTCGATGGTGGTGGCCCGTGCGGCCACAAAGGCACCGGCGGCGCGGTCGTGCAGCGCATGTCGCCCCCCGGCCACGCGGCACTGGCCTCCAGCCCACACGCTGTGGATCGCAGACGTGCGGTGGCTGGCAAACACATGCGCCGACAGCATCGCAGGCGCGGGCAGACCGCGCAGCGCCACAGCCTGCGCATCCAGCACCACCCAGTCGGCGCGCTGGCCCACGGCAATGCCGGCTGTCTGGCCATCCCCCAGCCGCCCCGATGCCTGCGCCCCGCCCTGCACCGCCTGCAGCGCCATGGCCGTGGCCACCTCGGGCTGGGCGGGCGTGGCCAGCACATTGCGCTGGCGGCGCACCAGGCGCTGGCCGTATTCCAGCATCAGCAGCTCTTCGGCGGCATTCACGCAGGCATGGCTGTCGGAGCCCACGCCCCAGCGCCCACCATGCTGTAACCACAGGGGCATGTCGAAAATGCCGTCGCCCAGGTTGGCCTCGGTGGTGGGGCAGATGCCGGCCACCGCACCGGTGGCGGCAGCGGCCGCGTATTCGGTGGGTGTCATGTGGGTGGCATGGACCAGGCACCAGCGCGCGTCTACCGGCGCGTGCTCCAGCAGCCACTGCACGGGGCGCTGTCCGCTCCAGGCAATGCAGTCATCGACCTCCTGCGTCTGCTCTGCAATGTGGATGTGGATGGGGGCATGGGGGTTCAGGGCAGTCAGGCCCTGCACCGCAGCGGTCAGGCTGTCGGCCGGCACGGCGCGCAGCGAGTGCGGGGCCATGCCCAAAATGGCCTCCTGGGCACGGCAGGCGGGTGCAAGGCGCTCCAATAATGAGAGCATGTTGTCAGTACTGCGGATAAACCGGGCCTGGTCTGCACGCGGCGGCTTCGCGCCGAAACCGCTGGTCTGGTACAGCACTGGCAGCAGCGTGATGTGGATGCCCGCGGTGTGCGCGGCCCGCAGCAGCGCCAGCGACAGCGTGGCGTCGTCGGCATACGGGCGGCCATCGGTGTCGTGGTGCACGTAGTGGAACTCGCACACCGAGGTGTAGCCCGCCTCCAGCATCTCGATGTAGAGCCAGGTGGCTATGGCCTCCAGCGCCTCGGGCGTGATGCGCTGGGCAAATCGGTACATCAGGTTGCGCCAGCTCCAGAAGCTGTCCTGCGCCTCGCCCCGGTATTCGGTCAGGCCCGCAAACGCGCGCTGGAAGGCGTGGGAGTGCAGGTTGGGCATGCCGGGCAGCAGCGGCCCTGCGGCCTGCGCCACACCAGCGGGTGCAGCGGTATCGGGCACGACGTGGGTAACACGCCCTGCCCCGTCCCACTGCACCAGCACATTGCGCGCCCAGCCGGTGGGCAGCAGCGCATCGGCCGCGAAGAGGCTGCAGGCGCTGTCGGCAGCGGTCATTGCGTCATGCGCCATGCGGTTCCCTTGCAATGGCCACACCCAGCCCGTTCGCCACCAGCCGGCCCTGGCGCACGATGGTGCAGGCAGGCTTGTGGCCCAGCCAGTACGCCAGCTCGGCTGCCTCGGCCACTGGCCACAGCACAAAATTGGCAGGCCGGCCCGCAGCGATGAGGCCGTGGGTGTCCTGCAGGCCCAGCGCCCTGGCAGCGTGGGTGGTGATGCCTGCCAGCGCCTCGGGCACCGTCAGCCGGAACAGCGTGCAGGCCATGTTGGCCATCAGCAGCATGCTGAGTGCGGGGGATGTGCCGGGGTTGTGGTCGGTAGACACGGCCATGGGCACACCCGCTTCGCGCAGCTGCGCGATGGGCGGCAGGTGCGTATCGCGCAGCGTGTAGTAGGCGCCCGGCAGCAACACAGCCACCGTGCCTGCAGCCTTCATGGCGGCAATGCCGTCGGCCGACAGGTGCTCGATGTGGTCGCACGACAGCGCTCCGTAGCGCGCGGCCAGCGCCGCGCCGCCCATGTCTGACAGCTGCTCGGCGTGCAGCTTGACGGGGATGCCCAGACGCTGCGCCGCCTGGAACACCTGCTCGGTTTCAGCCAGCGTGAAGGCGATGCGTTCGCAGAACACGTCCACCGCATCCACCAGGCTTTCGGCGGCCAGCGCAGGCAGCATCTCGTGGCAGACAAGGTCGGTGTAGTCCTGGCTGCGGCCTGCGTACTCAGGCGGCAGCGCATGCGCACCCAGGAACGTGGTGCGCACCGTCACGCCGAACGCCTCGCCCAGACGGCGGGCCACGCGCAGTTGCTTGCGTTCGTGCTCCAGGGCCAGGCCATAGCCCGACTTGATCTCGATGGCGCACACGCCCTCGTCCAGCAAGGCCTGCAGGCGAGGCGCAGCCTGGGCGAAGAGTTCATCCTCGGTGGAAGCCCGCGTGGCCTTGACCGATGACACGATGCCGCCGCCCGCCCTGGCCACCTCCTCATACGTGGCGCCCGCCAGGCGCATCGCAAATTCGTTGGCGCGCTGCCCGCCATAGACCAGGTGCGTGTGGCAGTCCACCAGGCCCGGAGTCGCCACAGCGCCCCGCGCGTCCCAGCGGTGCAAGGTCTGGAACGACAGGGGTAACTGCAATTGCGGCCCGACCCACGCAATGCGTCCGTCCTGCACGACGGCGCACATGGGCTCTCCCGCGGGAACCGGCACGTCTTGAACCACCAGCCCGGCTGCGGGCACCCAGTTGATCCACACCCCGTCGGCGCTGGGGCGCGCGGCCCCGCCGTGCGGGGCTGGGTGCGCCAGGGGCGCCGGTGGCGTCTGCGCCATTGGCAGGTCAACAGAAAGTGTCATGGGCTCCATCACTATGCAATTGATAGCTACAAGTTCTTATGCAACAAGCGCTAGCAGCCTTTTTCAAGCAAAATTTGCGTCCGCAGCACGGTCGAGCGCAATCCACACCGCCCGTGCGGCCGCTGCCTGCGTGCCGGTCGCGGCGGGTGCGAGTTGCACGCCCAACGCGGTGCTCCCTTCGGCCCACCAGACCCCCTGTCCTGCACACAGCCGCTGCGGCGCTGCGCCAGGCACGGACCACAGCCACTCACCCTCCAGCACCATCGCCAACCCGGCCTCGCCAGCAACCGGCCCCTGTGCCTCGCTCACCACGTTCAGCGCGCCGCGCCATACGCCGCGGCGCAGCATGAGGTTGAAGTCTTTGGAGGTGCCACCCAGCATGGCGCCATCCACCGCGTCGTCGCCCGAGAAGGAAAACGGCTGCCACCGCGGTTCCAGCCGGTGTTCCCACGCGGGGCTGCGCAGGTGCAGGCCATCGCCACCCAGCAGCATGATCTGGCGGTCGATACCCGGGAACACCGAAAACGGCCCGGGCCGGTCGACCGTGGCCAGGCTCACCCGCCATTCAAAGCGGTTCATGTCGGCACCCGGGGGCCAGCAGGCCAGCTCCTGGGTGCTGCCGCCGCCGTTTTTCCACGGGGTACTGGGGGTCGTTGCAAGATCGAAGAAGTTCATGGGCGAGAGGGTGGTAGCGCTGAATTCGGGTGCAGCCCGGTCTGGCCAGGCCTGCACGCATTCTGACGGTGTCGGTCAGGCCTCGTCCGCCTGCGTCACTTGATCATGGGCAGGTTCAGCCCCTGCTTCTTCGCCGTTTCGACGGCCAGCTCGTAACCCGCATCGGCATGGCGCATCACGCCGCTGCCGCAATCATTCACCAGCACGTTCGCCAGCCGCGCTGCAGCCGCATCCGTGCCATCGGCCACGATGACCATGCCCGAGTGCTGCGAGTAGCCCATGCCCACGCCGCCGCCGTGGTGCAGGCTGACCCAGGTGGCGCCGCCTGCGGTGTTAAGCAGCGCATTGAGCAGCGGCCAGTCGCTCACGGCGTCGGTGCCGTCCTTCATGGCTTCGGTCTCGCGGTTGGGGCTGGCCACGCTCCCGGTATCGAGGTGGTCGCGGCCGATGACGATGGGGGCCTTGAGCTCGCCGTTTTTCACCATCTCGTTGAAGGCCAGGCCCGCAATGTGGCGCTCGCCCAGGCCCAGCCAGCAGATGCGCGCCGGCAGGCCCTGGAAGGCGATGCGCTCGCCCGCCATGTCGAGCCAGCGGTGCACGTGCTTGTTGTCGGGGAACAGCTCCTTGATCTTGGCGTCGGTCTTGCGGATGTCTTCCGGGTCGCCCGACAGAGCCACCCAGCGGAACGGGCCCTTGCCTTCGCAGAACAGCGGGCGGATGTAGGCGGGCACAAAGCCGGGGAAGTCGAACGCGTCCTTCACGCCCTCGTCAAACGCCACCTGGCGGATGTTGTTGCCGTAGTCCACCACCGGTATGCCCATGTGCTGGAAGTCGAGCATGGCCTGCACATGCGCGGCGCACGACTTGGCGGCGGCCTTCTTCAGAACCTCGTGCTGCATCACATCCTGCTGCGCGGCGCGCCACTGCGCTACCGTCCAGCCTGCGGGCAGATAGCCGTTGACAAGGTCGTGGGCCGAGGTCTGGTCGGTCACCAGATCGGGTTGGAGACCCCCGGCCTTGGCGCGGCGCACCAGCTCGGGCAGGATCTCTGCGGCATTGCCCAGCAGCGCAATCGACACGGCCTCTTTGGCCGCCGTGTGCTGCTGGATCAGCTCGAACGCATGGTCGATGTCGCGCGCCTGCTTGTCCACGTAGCGCGTGCGCAGGCGGAAGTCGATGCTGCTTTGCTGGCATTCGATGTTGAGCGATACCGCGCCCGCAAACGTGGCGGCCAGCGGCTGCGCGCCACCCATGCCGCCCAGGCCAGCGGTCAAGATCCAGCGCCCTTCGAGCGAGCCGCCAAAGTGCTTGCGGCCCGCCTCGGCAAAGGTCTCGTACGTGCCTTGCACGATGCCTTGCGTGCCGATGTAGATCCAGCTGCCGGCGGTCATCTGGCCGTACATGAACAGGCCCTTCTGGTCCAGCTCGCTGAAGTGTTCCCAGTTGGCCCACTTGGGCACGAGGTTGGAGTTGGCCAGCAGCACGCGCGGCGCGTTGGCGTGGGTCTTGAACACGCCCACGGGCTTGCCGGACTGGATGAGCAGGGTCTCGTCGTCGTTCAGCTCCTTGAGCGAGGCGAGGATCTGGTCAAAACATTCCCAGTTGCGCGCGGCACGGCCAATGCCGCCGTACACCACCAGGTCTTGCGGGCGCTCGGCCACCTCGGGGTCGAGGTTGTTCTGGATCATGCGGTAGGCGGCCTCGGTGAGCCAGCTCTTGCAGGTGAGCTGGTTGCCGCGGGGCGCACGGATGACGCGCGCAGGGTCGTGGCGGGGGTCGGTGCTGGAAGAAGCTGTGGCGGCAATGATGGCGTCGTTGGCGTTCATGGTGGGCTCCTGTGAATCAGTCGGTGTGCGTGGAAAAGATCAGGCGTAGCTGGGCAGGCACTGCGTGAGTGCTGCAGGCCAGGCAGGCTGCTGGGCCCATGCGCGCATGGCTTCGATGTCGGGGGCAAGGTAGCGGTCCTGCTCCAGGTAGGCCACGCGCTCGCGGATGCCTGCGAACTGGTCTTCGATGAGTGGCGAACTCTTGAGGCCACGGTCAAATTCCATACCCTGTGCGGCGGCCATGGCCTCAATGCCGACCATCACCGCCGCATTGCGCACCATGTCACCCAGGCGGCGTGCGCCATAGGTGGCCATCGACACGTGGTCTTCCTGGTTGGCCGATGTGGGCAGGCTGGTCACGCTGCTGGGGTTGGCCAGACACTGGTTTTCAGCGGCAAGGGCTGCGGCAGTGACCTGCGCGATCATGAAGCCGGAGTTCACGCCGCTGTCGCGGATCAGGAACGCGGGCAGACCCGAGAGGCCCGGGTCCAGCAACAGCGACAGTCGGCGTTCAGAAATCGCACCGATCTCCGCCACGGCCAGCGCAATGATGTCGGCCACGAAGGCCACGGGCTCGGCGTGGAAGTTACCGCCGGAGATCACGTCGCCGTTGTCGAACACCAGGGGGTTGTCGGACGCCGCATTGGCCTCGATGGTCAGCACGCGCGCGGCGTGGTGCAGGTTGTCCAGGCACGCCCCCATCACCTGCGGCACGCAGCGGATGGAGTACGGGTCCTGCACCCGGCCACAGTGGGGGTGCGAGGTGTCGATGGCGCTGCCATCGAGCAGCGCGCGCACGGCAGCGGCCACGGCGATCTGCCCGGCCTGGCCACGCGCTTCGTGGATGCGCGCGTCAAACGGCTTGACCGAGCCCTTGATGGCTTCGAGCGACAGGCAACCCGCCACCAGCGCGGCGGCGAACACGTTTTCGGCCCCAAACAGCCCCGCCAGCGCCAGCGAGGTGGACACCTGCGTGCCGTTGAGCAGCGCGAGCCCCTCCTTGGGGCCCAGCACGAAGGGCTGCAGGCCTATGGACCGCATGGCTTCTGCGCCCGACACCACGGCGCCGTTCACCTTGGCGTACCCCTCGCCGATCAGCACGCAGGCCAGGTGCGCCAGCGGCGCCAGGTCGCCCGACGCGCCCACCGAGCCCTTGGCAGGTATCACCGGCAGCACGCTGGCGTTGGCCATGGCCAGCAGCGCATCCACGATCTCGGGGCGGATGCCCGAGTGACCGCGCGCCAGGCTGATGGCCTTGGTCGCCAGGATGAGGCGCACCACGCCATCGGCCAGGGCCTCCCCGGTACCCACGCTGTGCGAAAGCACCAGGTTGCGCTGCAGCTCCGCCAGACGCTCATGCGCAATCTTGGTGCTGGCCAGCTTGCCAAAACCGGTGTTGATGCCGTAGACCACCGAGTCTTCGTCCACGATGCGCTGTACCGTGGCCTGCGACTGCAGCATGCCCGCGCGGGCCGATGGGTCCAGCATCAGCTGCACGGGGGCGGCATGGATGCGCCGCAACTCGGCCAGCGTGACATGGCCGGGATGCAGGGTCAGGGAAGCGGTGGAATCGGGTGTCATGGGACTGTCCTGTATATACAAGTAGACGCAAGCAAAAAAAGAGGGTTCAGGTCGTCGCGCGCATCACGCGACAGGGTTTCCATCCGCCCGGAAACGGCTGCCCAGGCGGTAACGGGTGGCAGGGTGCAGGCAGCGCACCACGGTGATCGGCACGCCGCGTGCCCAGGTGCGGCGGGTGAGCAGCAGGCAGGGCTCCTGCACTGACATTTCCAGCAGCGCGGCCTGCTCGGCGGTGGGCATGACGGCGTCGACCACATGCTCGATCTGGTCGAAGGGCACGTTGCGCACCAGGTATTCCGACGGTTGCAGTTGCGTGAAATCCTGCGCGGCAAACTGCGGCACCTGGCGCGGGTTCACGTGGCGGTCTTCCAGCTGTACGGGCAGGCCGTCTTCGCGGTGGATGCACAGCGAATGGAACACCGACTCGCCCGTGCGCAGGTCCAGCGCCGCGGCCACTTCCAGTGTGGCCGAGATGCGCTCGACCGCCAGCACATCGCAGCGGTAATCGTGCCCGCGCTGGCGGATTTCGCTGGCCAGGTTGGCAATCTGCAGCAGCGTGGATTGCGGCTTGTCTTCGGCCACAAAGCTGCCCACGCCCGCCACACGCACGATGCGGCCCTGCTCCACCAGCTCGCGCAGCGCGCGGTTCACCGTCATGCGCGAGATGCCGAACTGGGTGACCAGCTCGTTCTCGGACGGCAGGCGGTCGCCCGCGCGCCAGACGCCTTCCTGGATCTTGCGCGAGATATGGTCCTTGATCTGCTCGTACAGCGCCATGGCCGGTGCGGGCGCAGCCACTGCAGGCGCTGCCTTGGTGGGCGTGGCACGGCGTGCTGCAGCAGCTGGGGTGTGGCGGGATGGACGGGCGCTCATGGGTGGATGCGGGCTGGGTGCAGGTTCAGGTCAATGCAGGTCCGCCGCCATGGATTCGGCGCGGATCTCCTCCGTCAGCCGCGCCTTCAGGTCCATGAACTCGGGGCTGGTCTTGATCGTGTAATGGCGCGGGTGCGGCAGGTCCACCGCCAGCTCGGTCTTGATGCGGCCGGGCCGGGCGCTGAACACAGCGACGCGGTTGGCCATGAAGATGGCTTCGTCGATGTCGTGGGTGACGAAAAGCACGGTCTTGCGTTCGGCCTCCCAGATGCCCAGCAGCAGCTCTTGCATGAGCACGCGGGTCTGGTTGTCCAGCGCGCCGAAGGGCTCGTCCATCAACAAAATCTTGGGGTCGTTGGCCAGCGCGCGGGCAATGGCGGTGCGCTGCTGCATGCCGCCCGACAGCTGCTTAGGAAAGTGCTGCTCGAAGCCGCGCAAGCCGACCTTGGCGATGAAGTACGCGGCGCGTTCCTTTTGCTGCGCTTCTGGCATGCCGCGCTCGCGCAGGCCAAAGCGGATGTTCTGCTCAATGGTGAGCCAGGGGAACAGTGTGTAGCTCTGGAACACCATGCCGCGGTCTGCGCCCGGGCCCTCCACGGGCACGCCGTCGAGCAGCACGCGGCCGCTGGTGGCGTGGTCTAGCCCCGCCACGATGCGCAGCAACGTGGACTTGCCACAGCCCGAGGGGCCGAGGATGGTGACGAAGTCGTTGTCACGCACTCCAAAGTCCACCGGCAGCAAGGCCTGCGTGCGCTGACCCTTGCGGCCCTCGAAAACGCGCGAAACGGCTTGTATGGATACGCTGCTCATCGCACAAAACTCCAGGCAAACAGGCGGTGGTTGAGTGCCTTGAACGCAAAGTCGGACACCAGCCCGATGAGGCCGATGACGATGATGCCGAAGATGATCTGGCCGGTGTTGAGCAGCGACTGGCTGTCGGTGATCATGTGGCCGATGCCGCTGGACGAGCCGATCAGCTCGGCCACGATCACGTACGTCCAGGCCCAGCCCAGCACCAGGCGCAGGGTTTCGGCAATGTCAGGCGCCGCACCGGGGATGAGCACGCGCGTGACAATGCCCTGGTGGCCCGCACCCAGCGTGTACGCGGCCTCCACCAGATCGCGCCGCGCGCTGCCCACCGTCACAGCCACCATCAACGTGATCTGAAACACCGAGCCGATGAAGATGACCAGGATCTTCTGCGCCTCGCCAATGCCCGCCCACAGGATCAGCAGCGGGATGAAGGCCGAGGCTGGCAGGTACCGGCAAAACGAAATGAAGGGCTCGAAGAACGCCTCGATGCCCTTGTACGCGCCCATCGCAATGCCCAGTGGCACGGCAATGACGGCAGCCAGGATGAAGCCGCCCACCACGCGCCACACCGTCATGCCGATGTCCTTGATGAACCCGTACTCGGTGAACAGCAGCCAGCCCTCTTTGACCATGGTCACGGGGCTGGCCAGAAACGTGGGCGAGACAAAGCCACCCAGCGTGAAGAACGCCCACACCGCCACGAACACGACAAAAAAGCCGAGCCCCAGCATCCAGCGGGCGTGGCTGCTCACGGGCTCCAGCGGGGCCATGGAGCGCCGGCGCACGGGCGCTTTCAGATCGGCGGCAGGCAGGGGTTGTACGGCAGGCATGGCGCGTTCTTCCGGTAGGCGGTTTACTTGATGAAGCTGGCGTCGAACGTTGCGTTCAGGTCATCAGGCGCCTTGCGGATGATGCCGGCCTCCAGCAGGATGGCCGTGGCGTCTTTCATGAACGCCTGCAGCTCGCCCGCAAAGAACTTCTGGTTGGCGGCCTTGTCCTGCCAGCGCAGGAAGGACGACGACTTGGCAAACTGCTCGCCCGTCTGCTTGACGGCTGCGCCCATGATTTCATTGGACTTGGCCGGCTCGGCCTTGATCATCTCCAGCGCCTGGAAGTACGAATTGGTCAGCGCCTGCGCGGCCTTGGGGTTGGCCTTGAGCCACGCCGGGTCGCAGCCCACGGTGTCCATCACCATCGGGTAGTCGAGCGTGGTGGCCAGAATCTTGCCGGCTGCAGGGTTGTCGCGCACGGTGGACAGGTAGGGTTCGTACGTCATGGCCGCGTCGTTCTGCCCCGCCACGAAGGCCTGCGCGGCCGCCTGGGGCGACAGCGTGGTGGTCTTCACGTCCTTGAGACTCATGCCGTTCTTGCTGAGCATCCAGGCCAGGCCGAAAAACGGTGCGGTGCCCGGGGCATCGACGCCAATGGTCTTGCCCTTGAGGTCGGCAAAGCTGTTGATGTTGCCGCGCACGGCCATGCCGTCAGCGCCGTAGGACTTGTCCATCTGGAAAATCTGCACGATGGGCACGCCGTTGGCGTTCCATGCCACATGCGTCTCGACGGTGGTGGCAGCGCACTGGATGGACTTGGAGGCTAGGGCCAGATGGCGGTCCTTCTGCGGAATCATCTTGATGTCCACATCGAGGCCGTTCTTCTTGAAAATGCCGGCCTTGTCCGCCAGCGTGAGGGGCGCAAAGCCCGTCCAGCCGGACATGCCCAGCACGATCTTCACTTCTTGCGCCTGCGCCGGAGCGGCCAGGCCCACCACACATGCCACTGCCGCTGTCAGCGACGCCAATTTCGCAACCGATCGAGTCATCATCTGCTCCTGTTTGGAAAAAAAATGCCAGCCCACCCGGCCAGGCACGCCCAAGCGCCCCGGCCGCCATGATGACATCCTGGGTGTACCTGTCTATACAGGGTAAACACCAAAACGGCACCATGAACGGGTGCAGATGCTGAGCAAGAAAGAGACCCGTTCGCAGGCGGCCCGGTTTGGGGCATCGCCCCGCCTCTTTTGCTATTATATTAATAGCTAAAAAGGCAATTACAGCAAGCCACAGAGGCATTTTTCGCACATAATCGCCGTCGCCGGGCCGCCCTGGAACTGCCGGCGGTGATCCGGCCGCGCGCCAGCGTGGTGCAGCACGTGCACCGCCGTCGTGCCTCTGCATGGTCGGCGCCGCCCACGCAGTCCCGGCGTTGGGCACTGAACAGGGCCAGACAAGGGCAGGACGCTTCTGACCAGCGTTCCCCACCCTTTCTGCACCCAGCCGCCGGGCCCAAGGCGTCCCCAATGGCTGAGAGCCACGCGGTCAGGAAGGCACCGGAAACCGCGCGGTTACCTGCAAACCGGGCTGGGCGTTGGCGATCTCGAGCGAGCCACCATGCGCCTGAGCCACCAGACGGCAAAGGTACAGCCCCAGCCCCACGCCCCCGGTGGTGCGCTGCCGGGCTGTATCGGGGCGGTAGAACGCCTGGGCCAGATGGGGGAGATGGTCGTCGGGCACGCCGGGCCCGTAGTCGCGCACCTGCACCCACAGCGCGTTGTCCACCATCCGCAGGCGCAGCTCGGGCGGTGGTGCAGCGGGGTCGGTGTGGCGCAGGCTGTTGTCGAGCAGGTTGCGCAGCAACAGCCGCAGCCTGGACTTGTCAAAGTCGAGCGCAGGCAAAGCGTCGGCCTTGAGCACAATGCCGGCGGCGCCGGGGTGGCGGGCGCCGACGTCGTCAATCACCTCCCGCGCCAGCGCGGCCACGTCGGTGGGCTCGCGGTGCAGCGCTGCATGGCGGCCGGCCAGGCGCTCGCTTTCAAGCAGGTCGTTGATGAGACCCGACATCTCGGCCAGGTCCCGCATCAGCGCCTGCCGCTGGCCCTGCACCTCCGCCGTTTCGGGCAGCAGTTCGACATTGAGGCGCGCGCGTGTGAGCGGGCTGCGCAGTTCATGGCTCATGGCCAGCAGCAATGCACGCTTGGCCTCCAGCATCTGGTGAATATCGTCCCCCATCGTGTTGATGGTGATGGCCAGGTGGCCCAGTTCATCAGGCCTGTGGGCGTGCCGCACGTTGATGGACTGCCCGAAGTTGCCCTCGCCAAAGCGCTGCGCGCCACGGCGGATGTCGTCGAGCGGGCGCAGCAGGTGGCGCACATACACGTACGCCAGCGCCGTCAGCAGCAGCAGCACGGTGAGGGTGCCCCACGCGATGCGCGGGCGCTTGTCCCAGGAAAGCGCATTGAGCCCGAACTCGATGCTGTGGCCATCGGCCGTCATGCGCTGCAGCAGCCGCTGGCCCTGATCGTCACCGGCACGCGCCAGCCAGTGGTCTTCTTCACGCAGCTTGGCGCCGCCCCAGTCGTGGCGGGGCTGGTCGGGGTGCGACTGCCAGCGCACCACCGGGCCGTCGATCCACAGCGTGACCGGCAGGCGTTCGGCGATGGCCTGCGCGCGCTCGATGCTGGGCGGGCTGCCGATCTCGGTGGTCAGGCGGTCCACATAGTCCATCAACAGGGGCCGTGCGGCCTCCCGCCAGCCCACCGAAACGGCTTTTTGCACCCCACCCATGAAGGTCACGGCCACCGTGACGGCCAGCGCCATGAACACGAGCACCAGCCGGATGCGCAGCGAATAGCCCACGGCGTTGCGCGCGCGTCGGTGCCAGGGGCAATCGCGCTCGTCGTCGGGCGTCAGGCACAGCCTGGCCGCGGCGCGGCGGATCATGGGGCCGCCCGGCGCAGCGCCAGCGAGTAGCCGGCATTGCGCATGGTCTTGATGCAGTCGAGCGGCTCCAGTTTCTTGCGCAGGCGGCTTACCACAATGTCGACCGCACGCGTGTACAGCTCAGCCTCGTGGCCGCGCAACTGGTTCAGGATGTCGTCACGGCTGAACACCTTGCCCGGCTCACGCGCAAGCAGGTGCAGCAGATCAAATTCGGTGCTGGTCAGCTCGACCGTATCGCCGTGCCGCTGCACGCTGCGCCGGGCGGCATCAATGCTCAGACCTTCAAACTCCAGCGCCTGCAATGCCCCGGCCCCGCCCTGCCCTGACGCGCGCTGGCGGCGCAGCACGGTCTGCAGCCGCGCAACCAGTTCGCGCGGCTCGAACGGCTTGGGCAGGTAGTCGTCTGCGCCCAGCTCCAGCCCTACCACCCGGTCCATGACCTCGCCACGGGCGGTGAGCATCACGATGGGCAGGTCGCCCTGCTTGCGAATGGTGCGGCACAGCTCGAAGCCATCCATCTCGGGCAGCATCACATCCAGGATGGCAGCATCAAAGCCCTCGGCGGCCAGCCGGGCCAGCCCTTCGCTGGGCCGCAACGCGTGAACCAGCTCCAGTTCAAATCGCTTGAAGTAAACGGCAAGAGGCGGCCCAAGCTGGGCGTCGTCGTCAATCAGAAGAATGCGGTGCATGGCCGATTTTCACATTGCGGCTGCCCGACGGCCCGCGTGGATAACGCACGGGTGCGCCAGAGCAGTTGCAGATTGGGCGCCATGGCCGATACCCGCATCCATGCGGCAGTTGCCGGGCAAAACCATGGATGGAGCGGGCCATGTTGCCGTGGTGGGCCGGGCTGCAGCGGTAGTCAGCGCACGGTGCCTGCGGATAAGTTCGCGCACGCGACGCTGCGAAGCGGCTTGCATGGAATCGAAGGTCTCGGCGGCGGACAGGAGAGCAGGCAATACCTGCACTCCCAGTTGCGGCCGCCGCGCTACAAGACCCAAGGCGTGTTCCCGATCAAATCGCGGGCCCCAGACCAGGGACATGAGCTCGTCATGCAGATCGGGCAAGCCCTCCAGCAGATTGGCGCCGTTGTGCCGCAATTGCTCGGCCAGACGGCGGACGGGTTGGTGCGTGGGAGACATGGCCAAGATCCTCGCGTTCAGCCGCGGCTCATCCAGTGGCCTTGCCTGCCCTGCAGCCGCTCACGCACCTTTTGCTGTTGCTGCGTGTTGAGGCTGTCGTAGAAGTCACCCATGGCGTTGATGACCTCAGGGCCCATGGCCTGCACGGCGCGCGTCTTTTCATCCAGCAGGCTCTGCGCGCGGACCCGGTCAAAACGCTCGGACGCCAGCAGGCCCGCCATATCGGAACGTGGCCCACTGCCTGTTCCCGCCAGCAAGGCCCGCTGTGCCTCCAGTTTGTCCGCCAGGATGTTGAGTTTGGTACGTTGCGCCTCGTCCAGATCGAGCTTGTTGCTGATGCGTCCGACCGCGCTGGCACGTAGCTCGCTCATCTTTTCGGCTGTGACAGAAGCCCTGGGGTGGCTGCCAGAGCAGGCCGAGAGCCCAGCTACCAGCACAACCGCACCCACAGCCGCTGCAGCAATTCTTTGGATCAGGGGTTTCATGTGAAGTCCTTTCTGGACAACGTTGGACATGACCCTGATAGTGCTTGACCCGGGCGCGCGCGGGGTCTCCTGCCAGTTTCGGTTTATTTCGCTTTGTTTCTCACGGTCGCGGGTACTTGCAGCCTCCAGAACGCCCAATACAGCAGCAGGGCGCATGGATCTGTGCGGAGGGCTGCGACGCATTAGCCCTGCGTGCGCCCTCGGACGGCGAAATCAGCCCAGCGCCTGTACCTGCGACAAACCAAGGTCCGAGAATTGAGAACCGGACTCGAAAAGATCAACATCACCCTTGTACGCTGGCACGCGATCCGACAGCTGGCGCTGGCCATCGGTCAGCTCGGGCTCACCCATCTGATACCGAGGAAATTCACCATCATCGAAATGGTGCCTCTGTGCGTGTGAAGAAAACATCATCGCCTCGCTTTCGGACCGGATAGCCCTTGAGTCCATTGGCACATGGCGGTTTCGCTGACGCGGTAAGCCGCACACAGCAGGCGCTGTAGGAGGAGCCGCACACGGGACCGGAGCCGGAGAAGGCCGGCCACTCCCGCGTTCACGGCCCCAGTAACGTCAGGCAGCCTCGACCGAGCGGGTTGGAGAGAGTCCCAACGCATCGCCCTCGCCCGCCAGCAGGCCAATGCAATCGAGAGCGCCTGGCGGATCGCACGGCAGTGCGCAGACACGCACGGCAATGTCCTGTGCGGCTGGCGAAAAATAGATCCAGAGGTTGTCGCTGTGCTTGTCGTAGCACGAGAAGAGCGCGCGTCCCGAGCCCGGCGGACACATCAGAAACTTGGACATGAACATCTGCTGGATTCTCAACGCGGGCTCGAAAGCCTGATCATCGTTGCCCAGTGCCAACTTGTACCAACTGCTCATATTTGCCTTTCACTGGCAGTGCCAGTCATTCCGATGGCACATCCTATGAACAGTGGCTGGCAGAACCTGTTCTTTCGCAGCGCATGACTTCGTAGGACAAGCGCCTTGCAGACACCCTCAGGGGCGCCTCGTCCCATCGCGGGCTCAGTCCGAGTCGATAGGCTCCGGTATGCGCAGCGACGGCCGTGGCGAAGAACGCGGCACCGAAGGCGCGCGCAGCGTCGCACACCCCAGCCCGGTCACACACAGCACACGGGCCGTCTGCACTGGCGCATCGACCGGGGCAAGCTGAACTTCCACCATGCCTGCCGCGTTCAGCACGCGCAGCTTGTCGACGTTTTCGGGAACGCACTCCAGAATCGGCAAGGCATCCCGCTCAATGGCGCGAAGATATTCCAACGGCATACGCACCTCCAGAAGTTGCGTTGCGATTTTCGTGCGGGGAGGGAGCGTACTCAAGCACTGATACTTTCGGCTACAGCAGAGACATCCCGGCGCCAATCGGGTAGGACGGCGCCTACACCCCTACACGCCGGTGTCGCACCAGGTCACGACAAGCATCCCCCATAGGATCGCGGCTCCAAGAGAGCGAGCCAACCTATGCCTATCCTCGTGCTGTTTTTCGGAGTGCAGTTCTTCGTCGTCGCGATCGCCGCGGTGATCGCGCGCATCTGATGCTCTCGACCGGGCTCTTCGACCCGCCTCACGCAACTCGCTTTGCGTTTACCGTCGTCAAATCCCTCCGGGAAGCCGCGTGCGCATACAGAGCGAATCGCTCTTGGGACAGCAAGGCGCACTTGCACGAACGCCGCAAAACCTGGTTCACGGTGAGCCCAAAAAAAGAGCGTTCTTCCCTGCGAAAGAAAGCTCTTTTAGTAAGTGGTGGAGCTGGCGGGAATTGAACCCGCGTCCGCAAGCCTTTATCGGGCAGATCTACATGTTTAGCGGTCTGATTTAAGTCTCGCCACCGGTATCGCGCAGTCGCACGCTACACCGGCCGCCAGTACCCTATTTTCTCGCCCCGACCCAAGGTACCCGGATCAGAACCAGCCTATGTAATTATCCTTGCAGCCGGGAGGTCATGATTGCTCACAACCCCCTTGCCCAGCCCATAGGCCGACTGTTGCAAGGCTCACTGGCAATTAAGCAGCGAGTGCGAAACGTTCGTCGTTTGCAGTTAGTTTGTTAAATCGAGATTTACGAGCGTGACTCAAGCTCGACATGCACCACACCGATTCCGAACCCACGTCGAAACCAGGACAGCCCCTTCACCACATATTTTAGACCGGGCCCAGGAAATTCAAGAGTTCAACCGGGGATTTAATTTCAGCATGGCTGCGCCACGCGGAAAGATTGGCCTCCGCCCCCAGATAACCGTATGTTGCGGCAACCGTACCCATGCCCGCCGCGTGCCCCGCTGCCATGTCGCGCTCATCGTCGCCGACGTAAACACATTGCGAAGGCAAAACTCCCAACCTGGCAGCGGCCTCCAGCAATGGAGCAGGATGCGGCTTTGAATGGGGCGTAGTATCGCCGCTGACGATGGCACCAGCGCTTCCAAACAGATCCATCGACGCGGTGAGCGGCGCAGTGAAACGGGTCGCCTTGTTGGTCACCACACCCCAGGCCATCCCTCTTTTTGCAAGCGCATCCACCAACTCGACCACGCCATCGAAAATATACGTGCGCTCCGTCATGCAAGACGCATAGTTCACAAAGAACTCCTCACGCATCACAGGGAAGTCCTCGTGGTCGGGGGTAAGACCAAAGGCTACTCCGAGCAGGCCACGGGCTCCTGCGCCAGCGACCGGCCGATAAACTTCGTACGGCAGCGGTGCCAACCCGCGGACCACGCGCATCTTGTCGGCAGCAGCAGCCAGATCGGGAGCACTGTCGATAAGGGTGCCATCCAGATCGAAGAGCACCGCCTTCACATCATTGAACAGAGCCATCTTCAGGCCGGCCTGCGGGTCGCAAACAGGTAGTTGACACTCGTGTCGGCACTCAACCAGTACCGCTCGGTGAGCGGGTTGTAAGAGAGTCCGCGTGTGTCGCACACTGCAAGTCCTGCGTTGCGGCAGTAGGCCGCAAGCTCGCTCGGTTTGATCATCTTTGCGTACTCATGGGTGCCGCGCGGGAGCATGTTCATGACGTATTCAGCACCCACGATCGCCAGCATGAAGGCCTTCGCATTGCGGTGGATCGTGGAGAAAAACACCCAGCCATCAGGCTTCACCAGCCTCGCGCACGCCTGGACCACCGAGGCGGGATCGGGCACGTGCTCAAGCATCTCCATGCACGTCACCACGTCGAAACCCGCCGGGTCTGCATCCGCCAGCGCTTCGACACTGATCTCGCGGTACTCGACATTGGTGGTGCCTGTCTCGAGCGCGTGAAGTTTGGCCACGCGAAGCGCTTTGGACGCCAGGTCGATCCCAGTGACCTGTGCACCCTTGCGTGCCAGCGAATCAGCCAGGATACCCCCGCCGCAACCCACATCAAGCACACGTTTCCCGCGTAGATCGCAAAGGCCATGGATCCAGTCAAGCCTGAGGGGGTTGATCTGATGCAACGGTTTGAACTCGCTGTCGGGGTCCCACCAGCGGTGGGCGAGTTCGGAGAATTTGGCGAGTTCCGCCGGATCCGCGTTGACTGTTTCACTCATCCGGTGATTTTGCCCGAAGGCAGACAACCCCACGGAGGACCCAGACGCAAAAAAGCCCCGTTGCCGGGGCTTTTTTGTGAAGCAATCCGGAGATTACTTGGCGGCGCGGGTGCCAACCACTTCGATTTCCACGCGACGGTTCTTGGCGCGGCCTTCGGAAGTCTTGTTGTCAGCCACTGGCTGCTTTTCGCCCTTGCCTTCGGTGTACACGCGGTTCTTTTCGATGCCCTTGGACACCAGATAAGCCTTCACGGCTTCGGAACGGCGAACCGACAGCTTCTGGTTGTAGGCATCGGAACCCACGGAGTCGGTGTGACCCACGGCGATGATGACTTCCAGATTGATGCCCTTGACCTTGGAGACCAAGTCGTCGAGCTTGGCGCGGCCTTCAGCCTTGAGAACCGACTTGTCGAAGTCGAAGAATGCGTCAGCAGCGTAAGTTACCTTGGTGGCAACTGCAGGTGCTGGAGCAGCAGCGGGGGCTGGAGCGGCAGCGGGTGCTGGAGCGGCAGCAGGTGCTGGAGCAGCGGCAGGAGCTGGGGCAGCAGCGATAGCGCCGTCGCAGCCTGGAGCAGCCGTTGCAGGCGTCCAGTTGGCATCGCGCCAGCAGTATTCGTTGGTGCCGTTTTTCCAGACCACGCCCGAAGCGTTCGTCCAGTTGTCAACGGTTTGAGCGCCTGCGGCGGTTGCGAGCGCTGCAGAGGCAAACAACATCGCCACTTTGTTCAGTTTCTTCATGGTTCTCCTCTTGGGGAAAAAGCCGCAGCCGCGCTGCGAATCAGGACGCTGGGGGTGACCATCACCCAAAGCGTTCAAACGATTGTGCCATACGTAACAGGGCAACAGCGGGGGGACAGCTCCGGGCACCGTAGGACAAAACCCGTTTTGCTTCGATATGTTGCGCTATCGCTACACAGTCTTAGCCCTAAAATGGCTATCCCTCGCCGCATACCAAGTCCCCGATGACCCAGTTCGCCAAAGAAACCTTGCCCATCAGTCTTGAAGAAGAGATGAGGCGCAGTTACCTCGATTATGCGATGAGCGTGATCGTCGGACGGGCCCTGCCTGATGCGCGCGATGGCCTCAAACCTGTGCATCGCCGCGTGCTTTTTGCGATGCACGAACTCAATAACGACTGGAACCGGCCCTACAAGAAATCGGCCCGTATCGTTGGCGATGTGATCGGTAAATATCACCCGCACGGCGACTCGGCCGTGTATGACACCATCGTGCGGATGGCGCAGGATTTCTCACTGCGCCACATGCTGGTGGATGGTCAGGGCAATTTCGGCTCGGTGGACGGCGACAACGCCGCCGCCATGCGCTACACCGAAATCCGCCTTGCCAAGATCGCCCATGAAATGCTGGGCGACATCGACAAGGAAACCGTCGACTTCGGCCCCAATTACGACGGTAGCGAAAAGGAGCCGCTGGTACTGCCCAGCAAGCTCCCCAACCTGCTGGTCAACGGGTCGGCCGGTATCGCGGTAGGCATGGCTACCAACATTCCGCCGCACAACCTCAATGAGGTGGTGGACGCCTGCCTGCACATGCTGCGCAATCCAGACACTTCCATCGACGACCTGATGGAGATCATCCCGGCGCCGGACTTTCCCACGGCCGGCATCATCTACGGCATCAATGGCGTGAAGGATGGCTACCGTACCGGTCGCGGCAAGGTGGTGATGCGTGCCAAATGCCACTTTGAGGACATCGACCGCGGCCAGCGCCAGGCGATCATCGTGGACGAGCTGCCCTACCAGGTCAACAAGAAGACGCTGCAGGAGCGCATGGCCGAGCTGGTGCACGAAAAAAAGATCGAGGGCATTAGCCACATCCAGGATGAGTCCGACAAGTCGGGCATGCGACTGGTCATCGAGCTCAAGCGCGGCGAAGTACCCGAGGTGGTGCTCAACAACCTGTACAAGCAGACGCAGCTGCAGGACACGTTCGGCATGAACATGGTGGCGCTGATCGACGGTCAGCCACGCCTGTGCAACCTCAAGGACCTGATCAGCGTCTTTTTGCAGCACCGCCGCGAGGTGGTCACCCGCCGCACGGTGTTCGAGCTGCGCAAGGCGCGCGACCGCGGCCACGTGCTGGAAGGCCTGGCGGTGGCGCTGGCCAACATCGACGACTTCATTGCCATCATCCGCAACGCGCCCACGCCGCCAGTGGCCAAGGCCGAGCTGATGACCCGCTCGTGGGACAGCAAGCTGGTGCGCGAGATGCTGACCCGCACCCGCGCCGATGGCGGTGTGGTCAACGCCGACGACTACCGCCCCGACGGCCTCGAAAAGGAACTGGGCATGGGCCAGGACGGCCTGTACCGCCTGTCAGAAACGCAGGCGCAGGAAATCCTGCAGATGCGCCTGCAGCGCCTGACAGGCCTGGAGCAGGACAAGATCGTTGCCGAATACAAGGAGGTCATGTCGGTCATCGAAGACCTGCTCGACATCCTGGCCAAGCCCGAGCGCGTTTCGGTCATCATTGGCGACGAACTCACTTCCATCAAGAGCGAGTTTGGCCAGCACAAGCTGGGTGCCCGCCGCAGCATCGTTGAATACAGCGCGCAGGATCTCTCCACCGAGGACCTAATCACGCCCACCGACATGGTGGTCACACTCAGCCACACTGGGTACATCAAGAGCCAGCCGCTCAACGAGTACCGCGCGCAAAAGCGCGGCGGACGCGGCAAGCAGGCCACGGCGACGAAGGAAGACGACTGGATCGACCAGCTCTTCATCGCCAACACGCATGACTACATCCTGTGCTTCTCCAACCGCGGTCGGCTGTACTGGCTCAAGGTGTGGGAAGTGCCGGCCGGCTCGCGCGGCTCGCGTGGGCGCCCTATCGTCAACATGTTCCCGCTGCAAGAGGGCGAGAAGATCAACGTGGTACTGGCCCTCACCGGCGACATGCGTACCTTCCCGGCCGACCGATATGTGTTCATGGCGACCAGCATGGGCACCGTCAAGAAAACGGCGCTGGACGAATTCAGCAACCCGCGCAAGGGCGGCATCATTGCCGTGAACCTGGACGATGGCGACTACCTGATCGGCGCGGCGCTCACCGATGGCAAGCACGACGTGATGCTGTTCAGTGACGGCGGCAAAGCCGTGCGCTTTGACGAGAACGACGTGCGCCCCCTGGGCCGCCAGGCCCGCGGTGTGCGCGGCATGACCCTGGAAGACGGCCAGAGCGTGATCGCTATGCTGGTGGCTGAAGACGAAACGCAAAGCGTGCTCACGGCCACCGAAAACGGCTACGGCAAGCGCACAGGCATTGTCGAATACACCCGCCACGGCCGGGGCACCAAGGGGATGATCGCTATCCAGCAGAGCGAGCGCAACGGCAAGGTGGTTGCCGCCACGCTGGTGCACGCCGATGACGAAATCATGCTGATCACCGACAAGGGCGTGCTGGTGCGCACCCGAGTGTCCGAGATCCGTGAACTGGGCCGGGCCACGCAGGGCGTCACACTCATCGCGCTGGACGAAGGCGCCAAGCTCAGCGGTCTGCAGCGTATTGTTGAAAACGATGCGAATCCTGCGGACCTGGCTGACACGGATGCCGCGGACGGCGATGGCGGCGCCTCTGATTCTGCGCCACCGCAAACGCCCGAGGTCTGAGGCCGGGCGGTGCCGCCCGGGCTTGCCCGGTGCGCACCGCGCGTCCCAAAGTAGCGGGCGGTTAACCCGCACGAGATGCTATAATAACAATAGCAAACGGCGCATATAAATCAAGCGCTAGAGCCCTATTTCACTCAAAATGAACCGCCCCTACAACTTCTCCGCCGGTCCAGCAGCCATCCCTGTCGAGGTGCTTCAGCAAGCCGCGGCCCAGATGCTCGACTGGAACGGCAGTGGCATGGGCGTGATGGAGATGAGCCACCGCGGCAAGGAGTTCATCTCGATCTGTGAGCAGGCCGAGGCCGACCTGAGGGAACTGCTGGCGATTCCTTCCAATTTCAAGATCCTGTTCATGCAGGGCGGTGGCCTGGCCGAAAACGCCATCGTTCCCATGAACCTGTCTCGCGCGGGCGTGGTCGACTTTGTTGTGACGGGCAGCTGGAGTCAGAAGTCGCTGAAGGAAGCGCGCAAGTACGCATCCGAGGCGAATACTGCCGCGTCCGGCGAAGCCTCGGGCTTCTGCACCCTGCCCGACCCCGCCGCCTGGAACCTGAGCCGCGGCGCCAGCTATGTGCACATCTGCAGCAACGAAACCATTCATGGTGTGGAGTTTCAGGAACTACCAGATCTGAAGGCCCTGGGCAGCGACGCTCCCCTGGTGATCGATTTTTCGTCGCATGTCGCATCGCGCAGCGTCGACTGGTCGCGCGTCGGGCTTGCGTTTGGCGGTGCCCAGAAAAACCTCGGCCCCGCCGGGCTCACCCTGGTTGTGGTCCGCGAAGACCTGCTCGGGCATGCACTGCCGATCTGCCCCAGCGCGTTCGACTACAAAACGGTGGCCGACAACCAGTCGATGTACAACACGCCGCCCACCTGGAGCATCTACATCGCCGGGCTGACCTTCCAATGGCTCAAGCGCCAGGCCGAAGGCACCCTGACCGGTGTGGCCGCCATGGAGGCGCGCAATGCCGCCAAGGCCGCCCTGCTCTACAACGCCATCGACAGCTCCGGCCTGTATGTGAACAAGGTTGCCGTGCCTTGTCGCTCGCGGATGAACGTGCCGTTCTTCCTGCGCGACGAGAGCCGCAACGAAGCCTTCCTGGCCGGCGCCAAAGAACGCGGCTTGCTTCAGCTCAAGGGCCACAAGTCGGTGGGCGGAATGCGCGCCAGCATCTACAACGCCATGCCGATGGAAGGGGTGCAGGCGCTGGTGGACTACATGCGAGAATTTGAGCAACGGCGCGCCTGAGAAATCCCTGAAGAAAAATGCCTGACACACGGCCGCGCGCAGACACAAGAACACGCCCCATTTCATGAACAATCCGCAAGCCTCCCCCGATCTCGCCACCTTGCGCGTGCAGATCGACAGCCTCGACCAGCAACTGCTCACGCTGCTCAACCAGCGGGCGCTGGTGGCCGAGAAGGTGGGCGAGGTCAAGAAGCGCGAAGGCACGCCGTTCTTCCGGCCTGACCGCGTGGCCCAGGTCATCGAAAAAATCCAGACCGCCAACCCAGGTCCCCTCAAAGGGGCGCATGTGGCTGCCATCTGGCGCGAAATCATGTCGGCGTGCCTGGCGCTTGAATCCCCGCAGCGCGTGGCCGTTCTGGGCCCGGAAGGCACGTTTTGCGAACAGGCCGCCATCGAGTTCTTTGGCGGCGCGGCAGACCTGATGTACTGCGCCAACTTCGACGAGGTGTTTCACGCCACGGCTGCGGGCAGCGCGCAGTACGGCGTGGTGGGCGTCGAAAACTCCACCGAAGGCGTGGTCACACGCTCGCTGGACCTGTTCCTGCACACCCCCACACATGTGGTGGGCGAAGTCAGCCTGCTGGTGCGCCACAACCTGCTGCGCACCAGCAATTCGCTCGACGGCATCGAAGCCGTGCTGGCCCACCCCCAGGCGCTGGCGCAGTGCCAGGCCTGGTTGTCCAAGCACCTGCCGCATGCCGAGCGCCGCCCGGTCTCCAGCAATGCCGAAGGCGCGCGGCTCGCCACCACCAACCCGGTCTGGGCAGCGCTCTCCAGCGAGCGTGCCGCCACGCAGTTTGGCCTGCACATCGTCTCGCACGCCATCCAGGACGATGCGTACAACCGCACACGTTTTGCCATCATCTGCCTGCCGCACACGCTGCAAACACCTCCGCCGTCCGGCAAGGATTGCACCAGCCTGGTGGTCTCGGTGCCTAACCGCCCTGGGGCCGTACACGACCTGCTGGTGCCGCTCAAGACGCACGGTGTGTCGATGACGCGGTTTGAGTCGCGCCCTGCCCGCACGGGCCAGTGGGAATACTACTTCTACATCGACCTGGACGGCCACCCCGCGCAGCCCCATGTGGCGCGCGCGCTGGAAGAACTGCGCAGCCTGTGCGCGTTCTACAAAGTCCTCGGGACCTACCCCGTCTCGTCCTGAGGAGCGTGCATGTTTGAACAACTCGGACTCATAGGCTGTGGACTGATGGGCGGATCGTTCGCCCTGGCGATGAAGAAGGCCGGCCTGGTCAAGCGCGTGGTCGGCTACAGCAAGTCGCCCTCGACCACCGACCGCGCCCGGCAGATGGGCGTGATCGACGTCGAAGCCCCTTCGGCGCTGCTGGCCGTGGCCGGTGCCGATGTGGTGCTGATCGCAGTGCCGGTGTCTGCAACCGAAGCGACGCTCAAGGCGATCAAGCACCTGGTCACGCCGCAGATGCTGATCATGGACGTGGGATCCACCAAGGCGGATGTGGTGCAGGCAGCGCAACGCGCGCTGCGCGACCAGGTGGGCTCGTTCGTGCCCGCCCACCCGATCACGGGCCGAGAGGTGTCGGGGGTGGAGCATGCCGAGGCAGACCTCTACAGCGGCCGCCAGGTGATCCTGACACCTACCGAGCGCACGTACACCACTCAATTGCACAAAGCCCAGGAAATCTGGACAGCGCTGGGCAGCCGTGTGTCGAGCATGTCGCCCGAATCGCACGATGCGGCGTTTGCGGCTGTGAGCCACCTGCCTCACCTGCTGGCGTTCGCGATGATGAACAGCATCACGGGCCAGCCTGAGGGTGACGATTTCCTGTCGCTGGCGGGGCCCGGATTTCGAGATTTCACACGCATCGCCGCCAGTGACCCCAAGGTCTGGCGCGACATCCTGCTGGCCAATCGCGAAGAGCTGATTGCCCAGTCCAAATTGTTCCAGCAGGCGCTCCAGAACATCGAACAGGCCATGGAAAAGGGCAATGCCCAGGCCCTGGAAGACATGCTGACGCTTGCCAGCGAGACCCGCACCCACTGGCGCATGGGCGCGCAGCGTACTTCCAAGCTGCGCTGACTGACGGGTGGCCGTGCTTGCCAGCGGCGCTACAAGCCAGCATCCGGCGCGGTGGGTGGCGCGTCTGCGGCTTTGAGAACACACGGGCCAGACGCTGGCATCGCACACCCACCCGCCCTGCGGGTGCGACCTGCCCGCCCGGCCAGCCCCGACACCTTGACGCCTTGACGTATCCACGCCTCAGCCCTCGACCTCTGACTCTCTATCCACGCCATGTTCAGCACCGCATTCCTTGACCTTCCCGCGCTCGAGACCGCCTGCGGCGAAGTTCACCTGCCCGGCTCCAAAAGCATCTCCAACCGCGTGCTGTTGCTGGCCGCATTGAGCCACGGCACGACCACGGTGCACGATCTGCTGGCGTCAGACGACACCCGCGTGATGCTCGACGGCCTGCGCCAGATCGGCTGCACGGTGGACGAGCGCGGCAGCACCGTGCTGATCACGGGCCTGGGCGGCGGCCAGCCGGCGGCACCGGCCAAACTGTTCATGGGCAACGCGGGCACGGCCATGCGGCCGCTGACGGCATCGCTGGCGTTGCTGGGTGGTGAATATGAGCTCTCGGGCGTGCCACGCATGCACGAGCGCCCCATTGGTGACCTGGTGGATGCGCTGCGCCAGCTCGGCTGCCAGATCGACTACCTGGGCAACGACGGCTATCCGCCCCTGCGGATCGCGCATGCGGGCGGGGTACCGGAACTGCTGCTCGACGCGCCTATCCGCGTGCGGGGCGACGTGTCGAGCCAGTTCCTCACCGCCTTGCTCATGGCTCTGCCGCTGGCGGCGGGGCAACGCGCCATCGAGATCGAAGTCGTGGGCGAGCTGATCTCCAAGCCCTACATTGCCATCACGCTGCAGTTGCTGGAGCGCTTCGGCATCCGGGTGGCGCACGACCACTGGCAGCGCTTTTCCATCCCGGCGGGCAGCCGTTACCAGTCGCCGGGCGAAATCCACGTGGAGGCTGACGCATCCTCTGCTAGCTATTTCATAGCACTCGGGGCAATTTCAACAAGCGCCAGGGGGCAAAATGACCCAAAAACCAGCGCAGAGGGTCCCGGCGGCATCACGGTGCGCGGTGTGGGGCTTGACTCCATCCAGGGCGACATCCGGTTTGTGGACGCGGCCCGCGCCATGGGCGCGGTGATCACCGGTGGCCCCAACTGGCTGAACATCCGCCGCGGCGCGCCCGGGCACGGCTGGCCGCTCAAGGCCATCGACCTCGATTGCAACCACATCCCCGATGCCGCCATGACGCTGGCGGTGATGGCGCTTTACGCCGAAGGCACGACCACACTGCGCAACATTGCCAGCTGGCGCGTGAAGGAAACCGACCGCATCGCCGCCATGGCCACCGAACTGCGCAAGCTGGGCGCCACGGTGGAAGAAGGCGCCGATTACATCCGCGTGACACCGCCGGCCACACTGCAAGACTGGAAGCCCGCCAGCATCCACACCTACGACGACCACCGCGTGGCCATGTGCTTTTCGCTCGCGGCCTTCAACCCGGCGCAGCTGCCGGTGCGCATCGAAGACCCCAAGTGCGTGGCCAAGACGTTCCCGGAGTATTTCGAGACACTGTTCTCGGTATCGGGCGTGTCACCCGAGCTTGTCCCGGTGATCTGTATTGACGGACCCACCGCGTCCGGCAAGGGCACCGTAGCTGCAGCCGTGGCGCAGCGGCTGGGCTACCGCTTTCTCGACTCGGGCGCGATGTACCGTATCACCGCCCTGGCCGCGGGCCGCGCCGGGTTTGCCATCCATCCGGAAAACGAAGGTGCCATTGCTGCGATGGCACGCACGCTGCCGGTGCGCTTTGAAGCAGGCCGCGTGCTGCTGGGCGCCGACGATGTGACCGAGGCCATCCGCACCGAGGAAGCCGGCATGAACGCCTCGCGCGTGTCCGCTCTGCCCTCCGTGCGCGAGGCGCTGGTGGGCCTGCAGCACAGCTTTCGCCGCCTGCCCGGGCTGGTGGCCGACGGCCGCGACATGGGCACGGTGATCTTCCCTGGAGCCCCGCTCAAGGTCTACCTGACCGCCAGCGCGGCATGCCGCGCCGAGCGCCGCCATAAACAGTTGATTTCAAAGGGTTTTTCGGCTAATATCGACGCTCTTCGTGCGGACCTGGAAGCACGCGACGCACGGGACAGCTCCCGCAGCGTGGCGCCCTTGAAGCCCGCACATGACGCTCTGGTCCTGGACAACTCCCATTTGACGATTGATGAAGCCGTCGAAAAGGTATTGGCCTGGTGGCAGGAGCGACAGCCCTTCGCAGCCTCTGCGCAGGGCTGAAAAGTGTGAGGCCCTTTTCACCGGGGGCCTTCAGGCACGGTCGAAAGGCTGTGCAACAGGCCCACACCGCCCCTCTCGCGCGTCAGCGCTCAGGCGGTGTGGATCGTTAACCTAACCCGCGGTCTCACCGCAAAAAACCACCGCAAGCAGCTATAAAAACAGTAGCAATGGTGCTGCTGGAATCCTGTTTGTGGCAAGGAAACACATGTCCGAATCTTTTGCCGCCCTTTTTGAAGAATCCTTGACGCGCACCGAAATGCGCCCAGGCGAAGTCATCACCGCTGAAGTCGTGCGCGTCGAGCACAACTTCGTGGTCGTGAACGCAGGCCTCAAGTCCGAAGCCTACGTGCCCCTGGAAGAGTTCAAGAACGACAAGGGCGAAGTCGAAGTCCAAGTGGGTGACTTCGTGTCGGTGGCCATTGGCTCCATCGAAAACGGCTACGGCGACACCATCCTGTCGCGCGACACCGCCAAGCGTCTGGCTTCCTGGATGAGCCTGGAAAAGGCCCTGGAATCCGGCGAATTCGTCACTGGCACGACCAGCGGCAAGGTCAAGGGCGGCCTCACGGTCCTGGTCAACGGCATCCGCGCATTCCTGCCCGGTTCGCTGATCGATACGCGTCCGATCAAGGATCTGACGCCGTACGAAAACAAGACCATGGAATTCAAGGTCATCAAGCTCGACCGCAAGCGCAACAACGTGGTGCTGAGCCGCCGCGCTGTGGTGGAAGCCTCGATGGGCGAAGAGCGCGCCAAGCTGATGGAAACCCTGAAGGAAGGCTCCATCGTTCAAGGCGTGGTCAAGAACATCACCGAATACGGTGCGTTCGTGGACCTGGGCGGTATCGACGGCCTGCTGCACATCACCGACATGGCATGGCGCCGTGTGCGTCACCCCTCCGAAGTGGTGACCGCTGGCCAGGAAATCACGGCCAAGATCCTGAAGTTCGACACCGAAAAGAACCGTGTCTCGCTGGGTCTGAAGCAAATGGGCGACGACCCATGGATGGGCGTGAACCGCCGCTACCCCCAAGGCACCCGCCTGTTCGGCAAGATCACGAACATTGCCGACTACGGCGCATTCGTGGAACTCGAACCCGGCATCGAAGGCCTGGTGCACGTGTCTGAAATGGACTGGACCAACAAGAACATCGCTCCCGCCAAGCTGGTTTCGCTGGGCGACGAAGTCGAAGTCATGGTTCTGGAAATCGACGAAGACAAGCGCCGCATCAGCCTGGGCATGAAGCAGTGCAAGGCCAACCCATGGCAAGAATTCGCACAGGACACGAAGCGCGGCGACCGCGTCAAGGGTCCGATCAAGTCGATCACCGACTTCGGCGTGTTCGTGGGCCTGGCTGCCGGCATCGACGGCCTGGTGCACCTCTCTGACCTGTCGTGGAACGAACCCGGCGAAGCCGCTGTTCGTAACTACAAGAAGGGCCAGGAAGTGGAAGCGATCGTGCTGGCCGTGGACGTGGACCGCGAACGCATCTCGCTGGGCATCAAGCAGCTCGACGGCGACCCATTCACGACTTTCGTGACCGTGAACGACAAGGGCCAGACGGTGACCGGCAAGGTCAAGACCGTGGACGCCCGTGGCGCTGAAATCGACCTCGGCGAAGACATCGTGGGCTACCTGCGCGCTTCGGAAATCTCCCGCGACCGCGTGGAAGATGCCCGCAACGTGCTCAAGGAAGGCGACGAAGTCACGGCCGTGGTGGTGAACGTGGATCGCAAGACCCGCAACATCCAGCTGTCGATCAAGCAAAAGGACATGGCCGACGAGCAAGGCGCGATGGCCAGCCTGAGCCAGCAATCGAGCCGCGAAAGCGCCGGCACGACCAGCCTGGGCGCACTGCTGCGCGCCAAGCTGGACAACTCGGAAAAGTAAGCAAAGCCTGCCCTGGTGCCACGCCGCTGGGCGGGCCGCCGAGGCAGTTCGCAGGCCCTATCCACGTAAGGCCTGTGCAGCTACCCCGGCCCCACCCGGTCAAATGCACCGAAGGGCACTTTGGCAAGACAGCGGGCGCCATATGGGCGCCCGCTTTTTTTGAAGCAAGCACCTGCGCGTATGCCACAAGATTCCATGACCCGCTCCGACCTCGTCGAAGAACTCGCTGCCCGCTTTGGTCAGCTGACGCATCGCGACGCCGAATTTGCCGTCAAGACGATTCTGGACGCCGTCGGTGAAGCACTGGTGCGCGGTCACCGCATCGAGATTCGCGGCTTTGGCAGCTTCTCGGTCAACCACCGGCCACCCCGCATGGGTCGCAACCCGCGTAGCGGCGAAGCCGTTGCCATCCCTGAAAAGCGTGTTCCCCATTTCAAGCCGGGCAAGGCCCTGCGAGAGGCCGTGGACAGGCGCACCGCCGAGCTCGAAGAAGCCACCGGCCAGTTGAAAACGCTTGCCACGACGGGCACCGGCCCGCAGGCAGGTCGCCCTTCGCAGTCGTAAGGCCCGCGCCGTCCGTGGCGCGCCCCCTTACCCGCCAGTGAGTGATCCAACGCCGCCATATGGGTCAAAAGACTGTTGCGGAGAGCTGCCATCGCCCTCCGCCAAACCATCGAAAACAGGCCTGCGGCAGGTCACGATTGCTATTATTTATATAGCAACAAAAGCTTACCAATCAAGCCTAAAAAGCCTTTTTGATGCCCTAACCAGCAAAAAGGGGCAGGTCCGCCTTCTTGAGCGTTCGCAGCACAAAGCTCGACCGGCTGTGCCGGATGCCCTTGATCTTGTAGAGCTTCTCGCGCAGCAGGCGCTCGTAGTCCCGCGTGTCCTTCACGACCACCCGCAGAAGGTAGTCGTAGTCCCCCGAAACCAGATGGGCCTCGATCACCTCAGGAATGCTGGCCAGGATCTCGCCAAACTTCTCCAGCGTGTTGTCGGAGTGGCTGTCCAGCGTGACCTGGACCAGCACGGTATCGGCCAGGTCCAGCGCCTGCGGGTTGATGCGCACCGTGTAGCCCTGGATCACGCCCGCCTCCTCCATCTTTTTGATGCGGCCCCAGCAGGGCGAAGGGCTCAGGCCCACGGCCTGCCCAATCTCCTGCAGGCTAGCCCGCGCGTTGGCTTGGAGTACAGCGAGAATTTTTCGGTCGAGGCGATCCATGGCGTTGATTATTCACCGTTTCGGTGATTCACAGAAAATCCTTCTGCATTTCAACCCCTTGGCGATCATTTCAGCAAAACTATCTGCGCCCTGCCCCGCATACTTCTCACATCAAGGCGCTCTTACCGGTGCGCACAAACTGACGAGGCCCCGGCTGGTTACCGCCAGCACGGGGCCCTTGGCATTGCGGCGCACGGCTGCAGGGTATGCCTGCAACCCCGCAGCCAGATAAGCGCAGTCCTGCACACCGGGCACACTGCGCACGCCAGCCGTGCAGTGGAGATGCGCCCCCGGGGTACCGGGGCGGCTGCGGCAGTTAATAAGTACGCTTACCAGCACAAACCCCGATGCCCTGGCGGCTGTGCGGCACCCATAATTTAGGAGCCCAGCGCGCGGCGCGCTGCTGCGCCGCCCCACATCCCACCGGAGACACGCGAATGAAACTGACCCGAATCGTCCTTGGACTGAGCCTGGCACTGGGCTTGGCAGCCACCGCCGCTGCGCAAACCACCATGCGCATCAGCATCTCCACGGCGCAGAACTCGCACCAGGGCGTGGCTATCGACACCTTTGCCAAGGAAGTCGAAAAGCGCACGGGCGGCCGCTACAAAGTGCAGACCTTCTACAACGGTGCACTGGGCGGTGAGCGCGAGTCGATCGAAGCAGTGCAGCTCGGTACGCAGGAGCTGGCCTTCAGCTCCACGGGCCCCATCCCCAACTTCGTGCCTGACACCAAGATCCTGGACGTACCATTCCTGTTCCGTGACAAGGCCCACGCCCGCGCCGTGCTCGACGGCCCCATCGGCCAGGAGATGCTCACCAAGTTCGACAGCAAGGGCTTCAAGGCCCTGGCATGGGCCGAGAACGGCTTCAGGCACATGACCAACAGCAAGCGCTCGGTCAACACGCCCGATGACCTCAAGGGCCTGAAGATGCGCACGATGGAGAACCCGGTGCACATCGCTGCGTACAAGGGCTTCGGCATCATCACCACGCCCATGGCCTTCCCTGAAGTGTTCACCGCACTGCAGCAAGGCACCGTGGACGGCCAGGAGAACCCGCTGCCCGTGATCATCTCGGCCAAGTTCGACCAGGTGCAAAAGCACCTGACACTGACCGGCCACGTGTACTCGGCCGCCATCTTCGTGATGAACAAGGGCACGTTTGACAAGCTCTCGGCCGCCGACAAGCAGGCCTTCATCGACGCCGCCAAGGAAGGCACCAAGGCCAACAGGGCCCGTGTGGACGAAGACGATGCCAAAGGTGTGGCCGACCTGCGCGCCAAGGGCATGACCGTGATCGACAACCCGGACAAGTCCAAGTTCGTGGCAGCCCTGGCGCCTGTGAATGCCGAATTTGAAAAACAGTTTGGCAAGGCTGCGCTGGACAAGATCCGCGAAGTGAAGTAACCCCGATCGCTATTCATTCAATAGCATCCAGCGCCCGCAGCCATTGCGCTGACGGGCGCTTTATCATTCATGCCTCTTACGCTTCGGCCCTGCGCCCGCGCCTTCCATGAAACAAGCGTTTTTGACCTTTGAGCGATGGGCCACCTTCAGCGCCATGCTGGGGGCCTGTGCCATGCTCGCCCTGTCGGCCTCACTGGGCATGTTCCAGATCGTGATGCGGTTCGTGCTGGAACAGCCCGCCGAATGGACCGAGGTGCTGATCCGCTTCAGCCTGATCTGGATGGTGTTCCTGGCCATCCCCGCGGCGTTCCGCCAGGGGGCCATGGTGAGCGTGGATGTGCTGTACCGCTGGAGCCCGCCGCGGGTGCGGCGCGTGCTCGACTGGGTGGTGGCACTGGCTGCCCTGGCGCTGATCGCCATCATCATCTGGTACGGATGGGACTATGCCCAGCGCGGAGGCGTGCAGAGCATGGCCGGGCTGGAATCGGTGTCGATGTTCTGGGCCTACCTTGCGATGCCGGTGGGTGGTTTGTTCTGCGTGGTAGGGATCATCGGCAACCTGATCGACCCGCTGCGCATGGAACTGGAGACCGCCCAATGAGCACGGTGCCGATCCCGATCCAACAAACCGGCAAGCGGTTACACAGCCGGCCCATCCAAGCAACACCGACGGTGGGAGCGCTATGAGCCTGGTCATGATTTTAACGATGGTGCTGTGCTTTGCGCTCACCATTTCGGTGGCGGTGTCCATCGGGCTTGCGTCCATCCTGGGCATTCAGGCGTCCAACGCCAACATGCTGATCTCGGTGAAGGAGATGTTTGCCTCCATCAACAAGTTTCCGCTGGCGGCCATCCCCTTCTTCATCCTGGCCGGCAACCTGATGGAGACCGGCGGCATCTCGCGCCGACTGGTGGAGTTTGCCAAGAGCATCGTGGGCGGCGTGCAGGGCGGCCTGCCCATGACCTGCGTGCTCACCTGCATGATCTTCGCCGCCGTGTCGGGCTCGTCGGTGGCCACCACCTTTGCCATCGGCGCCATCCTCATCCCGGCGCTCATCAAGCATGGCTACCCCACCAGCTACGCGGCAGCGCTGCAGGCCACCAGCGCCGAGCTGGGCGTGATCATTCCTCCATCCATTCCGATGATCCTGTACGGCGTGAGCGCCGAGGTGTCGATCGGTGAACTGTTCATCGCCGGGTTTGGACCGGGCCTTTTAATCAGCGCCGCGCTGATGCTGTTTGTGTGGGCCTACTGCAAGTACAAGGGCTGGGGCAAGAACGATGGCGAAGGCCGTATGTCTTTCGGCAAGGCCTTGCTGCAGGCCGGCTGGGCATTGCTGATGCCTGTGATCATCCTGGGCGGCATCTACGGTGGGGTCTTCACACCCACCGAAGCGTCGGCCGTGGCTGTGTTCTACGCGCTGGTGGTGGGTGTGGTGATCTACCGCGAGATCAAGCTGAAGGACCTGTTTGCCATGCTGCGCAAGTCCGCGATCTCGTCGGCGGTGATCATGTTCATCATCGCGAACGCTGGTCTCTTTGCCTTCCTCATCACCCGCGCGGGCGTGCCAGACGCCATTGGCCGCTGGCTTGAAGCCGTGCTGCAGTCGCCCGCCCTCTTTTTGCTGGGCGTCAACGCGGCACTGTTCATCATCGGCATGTTCATCGAAACGAGCGCGGCCATCATCGTGCTCGCGCCCATCCTGGCACCCGTGGCGGTGCACTTTGGCATCGACCCCGTTCATTTCGGCCTGATCATGGTCGTGAACCTGGCGCTGGGCATGATCACGCCGCCCTTTGGCGTGAACCTGTTTGCGGCCTGCACGGTGGCCCGGATCTCGCTCGACCGGATCATCCCGCACCTGCTGCCATTCGTGGGTGTGACCCTCGTGTGCCTGATGATCATCACGTATGTTCCGTCGATCTCGCTGTTCCTGCGGGACCTCGTGTACGCAAAGTAGGTAGAATCTCGCCCGTCAGGAGAGAGTGCGCCGGCCCTTGTGTGGCACGCGCCGCACCGCCGAAGGCGCAGGCAGCAGCCGAACGCTCAGGCAAAAGGACTGACAACCGCCCGCAGTGATGCGGGCGTTCCCTTGCTGGAGAGAGATGGCACCGCCCACGCGCGGCCCCCATCCACCGAAGGAGCAAACCGCACGGCCAGCCAGGGCGCTGCGGTGAATCTCTCAGGTAAAGCGGACAGCAGGGCAAATACCGCGGCCATCCTTGAAGGCCGCGGCCCCCATTTGCCCGGAGCCCCGCCCATGTCATCCCCTGCTGCTGCCCCCCTGCTCACCACGCCCCTGAACGCCCTGCACATCGAACTGGGCGCGCGCATGGTCCCCTTTGCCGGCTACTCCATGCCCGTGCAGTACCCCGCGGGCCTGATGGCCGAGCATGTGCACACGCGCACGGCCGCCGGCCTGTTCGACGTGTCGCACATGGGCCAGCTCAAGCTGGTGGGGCCCGATGCCGCCGCCGCGTTCGAGAGCCTGATGCCAGTGGACGTGATTGACCTGCCGGTGGGCAAGCAGCGCTACGGCCTGCTGCTGACGGACGAAGGAACGATCATTGACGACCTGATGTTCTTCAACCAAGGCAACAACGAGATCTTCGTGATCGTCAACGGTGCCTGCAAGGTGGGCGACATCGCGCACATCACCGAGCGCATCGGCCAGCGCTGCCAGGTCATCCCCATGCCCGACCACGCCCTGCTGGCGCTGCAGGGCCCGCAGGCCGTCACGGCCCTGGCGCGCCTGGCACCCGGCGTCGCAAAGCTGGTCTTCATGACGGGTGGCGACTTCAGCATTGCAGGCTGCGACTGTTTTGTCACGCGCAGCGGCTACACCGGCGAAGACGGGTTCGAGATCTCGGTGCCCGCCGCGCAGGCCGATACGCTGGCCCGCGCCCTGCTGGCCCAGCCAGAGGTCAAGCCCATCGGCCTGGGCGCCCGCAACTCGCTGCGCCTGGAAGCCGGCCTGTGCCTGTATGGCAACGACATCGACACGACCACCACGCCTCCCGAGGCCGCACTGAATTGGGCGATCCAGAAGGTGCGCCGCACAGGCGGTGCGCGCGCGGGCGGCTTCCCCGGTGCCGACAAGGTACTGGCGCAGATCGACAACCCTGCCAGCCTGCAGCGCAAGCGCGTGGGCCTGGTCGCGCTGGAGCGCGTACCCGTGCGCGACCACACCGAGCTGCACAGCACCGATGGCCAGAAGATCGGCGAGGTCACCAGCGGCCTGCTGGGCCCCACCGTCAACGAACCCGTGGCCATGGGCTACGTGGCGCCGGCGTTTGCCGCCATCGGTACCCGCGTGAATGCCATCGTGCGCGGCAAGCCGGTGCCGATGGAAGTGCGCGCCATGCCGTTTGTGCCTGCCAACTATTTCAGGGGCTGACGCCGGGCGCCCGCGGCCATGTCGCCCGCGGGCCCGCTACATTGCGCAGTGCAGTCTCTTACCTGTTCAACCATCAATTTTTGAGGAGCCCCCTATGACCGTCAAATTCTCCAAAGACCACGAGTGGATCAACGTCGCTGACCAGAATGCCGCCATCGTCGGCATCACCGTGCACGCCCAGGATGCCCTGGGCGACGTGGTGTTTGTGGACCTGCCCGAAGTCGGTAAGACCTTCGCACAGGGCGAAGTCGCTGGCGTGGTCGAGTCCGTGAAGGCCGCCGCCGACGTGTACATGCCTGTCTCGGGCGAAGTCACCGAAGTCAACGAAGCCCTGCGCGCCGACCCTTCGCTGGCCAACACCGATCCGCTCAACAGCGGCTGGTTCTTCAAGGTCAAGCTGTCGGACGCTGCCCAGCTCGACGCCCTGCTGGACGAAGCCACCTACACCGAGTTCGCCAAAAACGCCTGATCGATCAACGTGACGCGTTTGCGGGCATGGCGCCGGGCCATGCCCGGCCCGGGCACCCACCGCCCGCGCACACGCACCCGGCCCACCCCCAACCCCGCCCTCACGAGACTGCCCCATGCTGATGCAATCCGCCACGCCCCTTGGCGAGCTTGAAAACGCCACCGAATTCCTGCCCCGCCACATCGGCATCGATGCCGCGGATGAAGCGCACATGCTGTCCGTGATCGGCGAGGCCTCGCGCCGTGCGCTCATCGAAAGCATCGTGCCGCGCTCGATCGCGCGCAGCCGTGCCATGGACCTGCCGCTGCCCATCACCGAGGCCGCCGCGCTGGCAGAACTCAAGGCGATTGCATCGAAGAACAAGGTCCTCAAGAGCTTCATCGGCCAGGGCTACTACGGCACGCACACGCCGGGCGTCATCCTGCGCAACATCCTCGAAAACCCCGCCTGGTACACCGCCTACACGCCCTACCAGGCCGAGATCTCGCAGGGCCGCATGGAAGCGCTGGTCAACTTCCAGACCATGGTGTGCGACCTGACCGGCATGCCGATTGCCAATGCATCAATGCTCGACGAAGCCACGGCCGCAGCCGAAGCCATGACGCTGGCCAAGCGCTCCGTAAAGAGCAAGAGCAACGTGTTCGTGGTGGCGGGCGACGCGCACCCGCAGACCATCGAGGTGATCCAGACGCGCGCCAGGCCGCTGGGCATCGAAGTGCGCCTGGCCAACTCGGCCGAAGCTTGGAACACCCTGCTGGACGGCGACTACTTTGCCGTGCTGGCGCAGTACCCCTCCACCAGCGGCCGCATTGACGACCTGCGCGCCGATGTGGAAAAGGCCCATGCGCGCAACGCGGCCTTCATTGCAGCGGCCGACCTGCTGGCCCTGGCCCTGATCACACCGCCCGGCGAATGGGGCGCCGACATCGTCGTGGGCACCACGCAGCGCTTTGGCATGCCCATGGGCGCCGGTGGCCCGCACGCGGCCTACATGGCCTGCCGCGACGACTTCAAACGCAGCCTGCCCGGCCGCCTCGTGGGTGTAAGCGTGGACGCGCACGGCAACCACGCCTACCGCCTGGCGCTGCAGACGCGCGAGCAGCACATCCGCCGCGAGAAGGCCACGTCCAACATCTGCACGGCCCAGGTGCTGCCCGCCGTGATTGCCAGCATGTACGCCGTGTACCACGGCCCCGAAGGCATCCGCCGCATTGCGCAGCGCGTGGCCAGCTACACGGCCATCCTTACACGCGGGCTGGAGCAGCTGGGTGCGCCGGTGCGCCCGCAAGCCACGTTCGACACGGTGAGCCTGCACACCGCTGGCGCTACCAAATCGATAGCTGCCAAGGCAATAGAACTGGGCGCCAACCTGCGAATTTACTTCGAAGAGTACCTGTGCATCTCGCTGGACGAGACCACCACGCGCGCCGATGTCGAGCTGCTGTGGAAGATTTTCGCGAAGTACGGCCAGGCGCTGCCCACGTTCGACGCCTTTGAAAAGGGCGTGGAGCCATTGATCCCGGCCGAACTGCGCCGCACCAGCAAGTACCTCACGCACCCGGTGTTCAACACGCACCACAGTGAGACCGGCATGCTGCGCTACATCCGCCAGCTGTCCGACAAGGACCTGGCGCTCGACCGCACCATGATCCCGCTGGGCAGCTGCACCATGAAGCTCAATGCCACCAGCGAGATGATCCCGATCACCTGGCCCGAGTTTGCGCACATGCACCCCTTTGCCCCGGCCGACCAGCTGCAGGGCTACAAGGAACTGGACGAGCAGCTGCGCGCCTGGCTGTGCCAGGCCACCGGCTACGCCGGCATCAGCCTGCAGCCCAATGCTGGCAGCCAGGGCGAATACGCCGGCCTGCTGGCCATCAAGGCCTACCACGAGGCGCAGGGCGACGCGCACCGCCACATCTGCCTGATCCCCAGCAGCGCGCACGGCACGAACCCCGCCAGCGCGCAGATGGTGGGCATGCAGGTGGTGGTGACGGCGTGCGATGCCAACGGCAACGTCGACATGGCCGACCTGAAAGCCAAGTGCGAGCAGCACAGCGCCAACCTGGCGGCCGTGATGATCACCTACCCCAGCACGCACGGCGTGTTCGAGACCAGCGTGAAGGAACTGTGCGCCCTGGTGCACCAGCACGGCGGCCGCGTGTACGTGGACGGCGCCAACATGAATGCCCTGGTGGGCGTGGCAGCGCCCGGCGAGTTCGGCGGCGACGTGAGCCACCTGAACCTGCACAAGACCTTCTGCATCCCCCACGGCGGTGGCGGCCCCGGCGTGGGCCCCGTGTGCGTGGTCGAAGACCTCGTGCCCTTCCTGCCCGGCCATGCCACAGCGGGTGTTACCGGTGGCGTGGGCGCGGTCAGCGCAGCCCCACTGGGCAACGCCGCCGTGCTGCCGATCAGCTGGATGTACTGCCGCATGATGGGCGCCGAAGGCCTGCAGTCGGCCACCGAAGTGGCCATCCTGTCGGCCAACTACATCAGCGTGCGCCTGAAGGACCACTACCCTACGCTCTACGCATCCGAAGGCAAGGACGGCAAGCCGGGTCACGTGGCCCACGAGTGCATCCTGGACCTGCGCCAGCTCAAGGACACCAGCGGCGTGATGGCCGAGGACGTGGCCAAGCGCCTGATCGACTACGGCTTCCACGCGCCCACGCTGAGCTTCCCCGTGCCCAACACGCTGATGGTGGAGCCCACCGAAAGCGAAACCCTGCACGAGCTGGACCGCTTCATCGACGCGATGATCGCCATCCGCGAAGAGATCCGCCAGATCGAATCGGGCGCATGGCCACAGGACAGCAACCCGCTGAAGAACGCACCCCACACGGCAGAAAGCCTGCTCAGTGGGGAGTGGAACCGCCCCTACACCCGCGAAGCCGCTGCCTACCCGGTGCCCGCCCTGCGCAAGGGCAAGTACTGGGCGCCGGTCGGGCGCGTGGACAACGTCTGGGGTGACCGCAACCTGTCGTGCAGCTGCATCCCCGTGTCTGACTACGCCTGACAGGGGCACCCTGCGATGAAGCCAGAGGCTCCGTGCAGCGTCTGCGATCCGCAGGCGCTTGCGGCGCTTCTGCGCTCGGAGCCAGCACTGGCTGCGCAGTGGAAGACGTTGCTGCGCCGCACATTCGAAGCCGGTACGCCGTTGCAGCGCGCGGGCGACCTTGCCGCCCGGTGCTGGCTGATCGAGCGCGGGGTGGTTCGCCTGTATTACCTGAACGAGCAGGGCACCGAACGCAACCGGTCTTTCCACGGTGTCGGCAGCTGGGTGGGCGGCAGCCTGCCACCCCTCGTCGTGCCCAGCCCGTACGCCATCGAAGCGCTATCGCGGGTGGATGCCGTCGAGCTGGACTACGACACCCTCAGGCAATGGCAAAACAGCCATCCGCACCTGGAAGGGTTTCTGGCACAGGCCATCAACCACGTGTTCACACAACAGGCGCACCGTGAAGCAGAACTGCTGAGCCTGACAGCCCAGGCGCGCTACGAATCGTTCCTCGCAACGTACGGGCCATTGGCGCCGCAGATTCCTCAGCACCAGGTAGCCAGCTACCTGGGCATCTCGCCAGTTTCGCTCTCGCGCATCCGCGCCCGGATGGGCCTGGCAGAAGGATCCCGCAGCGCTTGAGGTACCGCCGGGATGCAAAGGCTCGCGATGGTGTCACACCGGTCCATCACACCTCAGCGTTCTGCGGGCCATGCCGACACTGTTCGTGCCAGCCCGGGCATCACCACCCTGGGCAGCGTATCGCGGTCTATCACAGCCTGGCTGCCCACCAGCCCGTTCAGGTGCAGCACATACCCCGTCACCGCGTACACCTCTTCGTCGGTCAGGCTCTTGGGGGCATGCATCGGCATGCCGCGCCGCACATAGTCAAACAGCGTCGTGGCATGGGGCCACATCGCGCCCACCGAAAACACCTGCAGCGGGTACTTGCGCACACGCAGCGGACGCAATGGGTCGCTCCAGCCGATGAATCCGTCGGTTCCGACCAGCCGCGACGCCGGCCCTTCGATACCCTGCGCACCATGGCACGCGGCGCATTGCACCCGGTACAGGCGCGCCCCCTGCTCCACCGTGCCGCGGCCGGGCGGCAGGCCACGCCCATCCGGAAACACAGTGATGGCGTAACGCTCGATCTCCTCGGCGGTCAACACCGTGCCCAATCCGATGGCGGATGGCGCCACCGTGGACTCGCTGGCGCCGCCCCAGCCGGGAACCACCCAAACCACCAACGCGATCGCCACACTGGCGCCTGCAGCCCCATGCCGCCGCAAAGCGGATGCTGCAATCGCAAGCTGGCAGCACATGCGGGTTTCACGCATACATGTTCTCCACCCGCCCATCAGCCTGCACGCGCCAGGCCTGCACGGCGTTGTAGTGGTTGAAGGAATGCATGGCGTAGCGGCGCTTCCACTCGCTGCGCAGGGGCTGGGTGCGCCCGTGTTCATCGGTCGCGCGGCTTATCAGCTCAGCCTTTCGGCCCGACCAGCGCCACGGCAGCGTGAAACGGGTGAAGGCGCGGTCGAGCACCGGGCCCTGCAGCTGCGCTGCCGTCCAGGTGCGCCCGCCATCAACCGACACGTCCACGCGCGCAATGCGGCCGTAGCCCGACCACGCGAGCCCGGCAATTTCGTAGAACCCGTGCGGCTCGGGCAGCGTCTGGCGGCCCGATGGGTGCGTGATGACCGACTTCACATCCATGTGGAACGCAAAACGCTCGATGCGGCCATCGGCCAGCGGCTGCGTGTACAGCCCTGACTCATCCTTGGTAAAGGCCGGCGCGTCGGTCACCTCCAGCCGGTGCAGCCACTTCACATTCACATTGCCTTCAAAGCCGGGAATGAACAGGCGCAGCGGGTAGCCCTGCGACGGGCGCAGCCGCTCGCCGTTCTGGTACAGCGCCACCATCGCATGGTCCAGCAACGGCTGCAAGGGCACGCTTCGATTGTGCGATGCGCCGTCCGCCCCCTCGGCCACCACCCACCGCGCGGTGTCCTTGAGGCCCGCTTCCTGCAGCAGATACCGCAGCGGCACACCCGTCCATTCCGAGCAGGACACTTCCCCGGCAATCTCGCCCAGCGTCTGGTCCAGCGGTGTCGGCGACAGGGCATTGGCCGCCGAATTGCCTGCGCACTCCAGAAAATGCACCCGGCTGACCATGGGGTAGCGAAGCAGACGCTCCACGTCGAACTGCAGCGGGCGCTGGACCAGGCCGTGGATGCGCAAGCTGTGCCGTTGCGGATCGATCTCCGGAATGCCGCTGTGGTGCACGGAAAAATGCAGGCCGCTGGGTGTGACGATGCCGCGCTGCGTTTCCAGCGGCGTGCGCCATACGGCAAACCCGGAATGGTTGGATGGGGTGCGCTGAACACCCGCCTCATGCGGCGAAGGCTGCCCATACGGAACATCTGCACCGCCCGCTCTTGCCATCGATCCGGGCAGCCGGGCGGCCAACGTCTGCGCGGGCTGCGCCATGGCAGCGGCGCTGCTGCCGGCTGCCAGCGCGCCCAGAAAAGTCCGCCGAGCAAGCCCCGCGCGGCCGTTGTCTGAAGTCATTCCATGTCCCCTCGTGAATGCCAACGGCAACTTGGCCGCGGCTGCAGTCTGAGGAACATGTCTCTGAGGCGCATTAACGCCGGTTAACGCCAGCCACCCCACTTCATGGCACGCGGGCCGCACCGCCGCTGCCGCCCCCCTTACACTGGCGCCCTTGCGGTTTGCATGCCTCAGCGTTTTCGCCTGCAAGCCCGCACCCCCATCTCCCACTTACTGACACCTGATTTCGAGGTACCGCCATGCGTTCCTGTTCCGTCTTCCTGCTCGCCGGCCTGCTGGCCGCATCCCTCGCCCACGCCCAGACCGCGCCAGCTGCCGTTACCACCGCCAGTGGCCTGGTCTACCAGTCGATCAAAGACGGCACAGGCGATTCCCCCAAGGCCACCGACACGGTCAAGGTCCACTACCGCGGTACCTTCCTGGATGGCAAGGAATTCGACAGCTCCTACAAGCGCGGCGAGCCCACCGAGTTCCCGCTCAACCGTGTGATCCCCTGCTGGACCGAAGGCGTGCAGCGCATGAAGCCCGGCGGCAAGGCCAAGCTGACCTGCCCGCCCGGCATTGCCTACGGCGCCAGCGGTGCCGGTGGTGTGATCCCGCCCAACGCCACGCTGAACTTCGAAGTCGAACTGGTGTCGGTACGCCGCTGACATTGCACCGGGCCCTCCGTCGTACCGGGTGCAGCCATGTTGCTGAAGGTCGGTGACCTTGCGCGGCGCGCCGGCCTCACGGTGCGCACGCTGCACCACTACGACGAGATCGGGCTGCTCAAGCCCTCAGGCCGGTCCGACGCCGGCTACCGGCTGTACAGCCAGGCCGATGTGCAGCGGCTGCACTCCATCCAGACCATGCGGCAGATGGGCCTGGCGCTGGGCGACATCGGCGAGCTGCTGGCCGGAGAAGGCGTGGCGCCGCAGCGCATCATCAGCCAGCAGATCCGCGCGCTGGACGACCAGATCGCCCGGGCGACCGACCTGCGCAGCAGGCTGGCCATGCTGCGCGATGGGCTGGTGGCCGGAGCAGAGCCCGACATGGGCAACTGGCTGGAAACGCTGGCGCTCATGACCACCTACCGCAAGCACTTCAGCACGGCCGAGCTCAAGCGTATTTTCGAGAGCTGGAAAACCATCGAGACCGACTGGCTTGCGGTCAAGGACGAGGTGCGCCGCGCCATGGACCAGCAACTGCCCTGCGATGCACCCGAGGTGCAGGCGCTGGCCTATCGCTGGATGGCCCTGATGCTGCAATGGATGCATGGCGACATGGACCTGCTGGAGCGGTGGGGCCACATGTTCCGCACCGAACCCACCGCCCAGGGGCGCAATCATGCGCCGCCGGGCGACATGATCGACTACATCGAAGGGGCCATCAAACTGCGCATGGCCCTGCTTGGAAAGTACCTGCAGCCCGAGGACTTCAGCGCCCTGGGCCATGTGCCGTACCCCGTGTGGGCCGCTTTGCAGCGCGATGTTCAGGACTTACTGGCCCGGGCCGTTTCCAGTCACCACCCGGACGCACTGGCCTGCGCACGCAGGTGGAGCGAGCTGCTGGACACCCTGGCCAACCATGACCCAGGTCTGCGCGCCCGGCTGATGCAGGCCACGGCCAGCGAGCCCTTGCTGCAGGCTGGCTCGCCCTTGAGCAGCGACGTCCGGGCGTACCTGCAGGCAGCCGCCGCGTGCGCACAAGCGGGCAAGCCGGGCTCGTCCGGTTCTGCAGTTCAGATGCATTCAACGGCGCCGCCGGATCCATCGGTCTGATCGCCCGCCACCTGCGCGCCGCGGCGTGGGCAAAACTTGAGCCCAGGGCGCTTGACCCTCACGCTACGTGAGGCTTCACAGTCCGCCCCCATGGACTTCAAACAATCACATCCCACCAGTACGGCCCACACGCCCCCGCCGCCCGACGCGCGTGCAGCCCTGCTGCGCGACCGCAATTTCCGCTTCCTCATCAGCGGCTCGTTCCTGTCGATGCTGGGCGACCAGTTCACCCTCATCGCCCTGCCGTGGCTGGTCTTGCAGATGACCGGCGACACGCTGGTACTGGGCACCGTGCTCGCGCTGGTGAGCGTGCCGCGCGCACTCTTCATCCTGATTGGCGGGGCCCTGGTGGACCGCCACTCGCCCAAGCAGGTGCTCATGGTCACCAAGTACGTCAACCTGGTGCTGCTGGCTTTGCTCGCCGGGCTGGTGCTGGCAGGCGCGCTGACGATGTGGATGGTGTACCTGCTGGCGCTGGGCATTGGCCTGGCCACGGCGTTCAGCATCCCCTCGGGCACAGCCATGATGCCGCACGTGGTGGCGCCCGCGCAGCTGCAGGCGGCTAACGGCATCAGCCTGGGCCTGCGTCAGCTCACCATGTTCATGGGCCCTCTGCTGGCCGGCCTGCTGATCGCGTTGTTTGGCACCGGCAGTGCTGCTCCGGCCCGCCAGATGGGCGCCATGGCCAGTGCCACCGGCATCGGCCTGGCGTTTGCACTCGATGCGCTCAGCTTCGCCGTCTCGGCCTGGACACTGGCCCGGGTGCAGACGCGCACGGCAGGCGCGGGCGCCACAAATGCAGCGACTGGCGCGCCTGCACAAGCCGTGCTGGCCTCGGTATGGCAGGGGCTGGTGCACTTCTGGCGCGACCAGGAGCTGCGCACCTGTTTTCTTTACTGGAGCGCCATCGCACTTTTCATCATGGGGCCCATCCACATCGCCATTCCGGTGCTGGCCAGCAGCCAGCCGCAACTGGGTGCGGCGGCGTTCGGCACCATCGTGGCAGCGCACGGCGCAGGCACGCTGCTGGGCATGGTGGCGTCTGGTGCGTTGCCGCGGCTGCGCCTGGGCAGCCTGGGGCTGACCATTTTGGTGTTCGATGCAGTGATTGGCCTGCTGTTCATGCCCATGGGCCAGATCACGGCCACATGGCAAGGCGCAGGGCTCATGCTCGCCATCGGGCTGCTGGGCGGGTTCATGCAGGTGCGCGTGTTCACCTGGATTCAGCAGCGTGTGCCGCCAGCCCTGCTGGGCCGGGCCATGAGCCTGTTCATGTTCATCTTCATGGGGCTGGCGCCCATCTCGGCCGCGGTGACCGGATGGGTGATGAAAGCCATCACGCTCGGCCAGCTGTTTGCCGCCAGCGGCGCGTTGCTGGTGGCGCTGGCCGCGCTGGCCCTGGTGCTTACGCCGCTGCGCCGCGTGACGGATGTCCGCGCGGCGCCGGGCGGTTGATCACACCTCGGTGACGAACTGCTCGCGCGGGCGGCGCACCTTCTTGAGGTTGACCAGCCAGTCGCCTTCATCGGCGCGGTAGCCCAGGGGCAGGATCGCCACGCTGCGCAGGCCGCGTGCGCGCAGGTTCAGGATTTCGTCGAGCGCGTTGGGGTCAAAGCCTTCCATGGGGGTGGAATCCACCCCTTCAAAGGCCGCAGCCATCAGCGATGCGCTCAGGCCGATGTAGGCCTGGCGGGCTGCGTGCTGGAAGTTCACCTCGGCGTCGCGCTGGGGGTACATGCCCAGCAGCATCTGGCGGTAGTTTTCCCAGCCTTCGTTCTTGAAGCCGCGCTGCTCGTTGGTCAGGTCAAACATCATGTTGATGCGATCCGCCGTGTAGTTGTCCCACGCAGCAAACACCAGCAGGTGCGAGCCGTCGGTGATCTGCGCCTGGTTCCAGGCGATGGGCTGGATGCGGGCGCGCACGGCGGCATCCGTCACCACGATGATCTCGAACGGCTGCAGGCCGCTTGATGTGGGTGCCAGGCGCGCGGCTTCCAGGATGCGCTCGACCTTGTCCTGCGGCACCTTCTTGGCAGGGTTCATCTTCTTGGCGGCGTAGCGCCACTCGAGCTTGCTCAACAGGGGTTGGGCAGTACCGGTATCGTTGGTCGTGGTCATGATTTTGGTCCTTGGAACGGGGTGACTGGAAGGCGGCGTACACGGATCCGTGCACGTTGCAAAGACTGTAGTCGCCCGCCGACCGGCCGGTAACTGCCCGTGGGGAAAAGGATTGTTCACCCGGCGGAAACAATCAACCGCCCTGGGCACCGGAAAAGGCAGCGCAAACCCCGCCAAGGCCCAAGCCTTGGCGGCCTCCGCTCTGGGCTGCGGCGTACACTCCGCCGATCCAGCTTTCGCACGGCGCCCGCGGCACAGGGCCCTGCGCCGCCGCCCGCAAAGCGCCCCACCATGAGCGAACCCGACCTGTCCTTCCTCGATCCTGCCGGTCGAAGCCCTGCGCAAACCGCGTCCGCGCCGGCTCCCGCGCTGGAGCGCCGCGCTGCGCCGGGTACCGACCGGCGTGCCGCCTCGGCGGGTGACCTGGTGGCCGAACTGCGCGCCTACCAGGTCGAGCTGGAAAACCAGAACAAGGTCTTGCGCTACAGCCAGACCGTGGCCGAGAGCGCGTACGAGCGGTTCGAGACGCTGTTTGCCAGCGTGCCGCTGGCGCTGATGGTGGTGGACGAACGGGACCTGGTGGTGCAGGCCAACTCAATGGCGCACCGGCTGTTCCAGCCCAGCGAGCGCGACCGGCCCCTGTCGGCGCTCATGCCGTTTGTGCGCGACGAGGACGTGGGCCGCGTAGCCGAGGCCTTTGCACTCGCACGCGATGCAGGCCGCAGCGAGGTCAAGGAAGTGGTGTTTGCCATCAGCCCCGAGGTGCGCATCACCGGCGACCTGCACATCGCGCACATCGAGGCCCCGCAAGACAGCGGGCCGCCCATGCCGCAGTTTTTGTGTGCCGTGATCGACCAGGGCCCGCTGCTGGCGGAGCGGCAGGCACTGCAGCACAGTGCGCTGGCCCTGCAGCAGCGCAACGAGCAGCTTTTTGCCAGCGAAAAGCGGCTCGAAGCGGTCATCAACTCGGCACTCGACGCCATCATCTGCGTGGACCAGCACCAGCGCATCACCGTGTTCAACCCCACAGCCGCCGCGCTGTTCCAGTGCAGCGCCAGCGATGCACTGGGCAGCCCGCTCCAGCGGTTTCTGCCCGATGCGGTGCATGCGCTGGCGTTTGCCCAGCTGACCACGCAGGCGCTGCTGGGCGAGATGACGGCCCTGACGGTGGGCGGCAAGGAACTGGCGGTGGAAGTCAGCGTGTCGTTCGAGCGCCATGCCGACGGCGAGACCACCACCGTCTTTGCGCGCGATCTCACCGGCCGCAAGCGGGCCGAGGCGCACCGCAGCGAGCTGGAAGCGCAGCTGCGCGAATCGCAAAAGATGCAGGCCGTGGGCACCATGGCGGGCGGCATTGCGCACGACTTCAACAACATCCTGGGCGCCATCCTGGGCAATGTCGAGCTGGCCAAGGCCGACTGCAGCGCGGGCTCGCCGGTGCTGGAAAGCCTGATGGAGATCGACAAGGCCGGCCGGCGCGCGCGCGACCTGGTGCGGCAGATCCTGACCTTTAGCCGCAACGAGCCCCCCCAGCGCACCGCCGTGCCGGTGGCCGAAGTCGCGCACGACACCGAGCGCCTTTTGCGCGTGACGCTGCCGCCTGGCATCGAGCTGCACATGCAGTTGCCCACCGGCCTGCCGCCCGTGCTGGCCGATGCCACCCAGGTCGAGCAGGCGCTGCTCAACCTGTGCACCAATGCCATCCACGCGATCCAAGGCGCGGGCAGCGCGCGCGGCGCCATCCACGTCGAGGCCAGCGCAGTGCAGCCTGACCAGCGACTGGGCGAGCGGCTGTCGCTGGCGCCGGGCGACTACGTGGCGCTGACCGTGCGCGACACTGGCCCGGGCATGGATGCGGCCACGCTCGAACGCATCTTTGAACCCTTCTTCACCACCAAGCCGGTGGGCCAGGGCACGGGCCTGGGCCTGGCGGTGGTGCACGGGGTGATGCGCACCCACGAAGGCGCGGTGGATGTGCACAGCGTGCCGGGCCAGGGCAGCCGGTTCACGCTGTACTTTCCGGCTGCGCCTGCCGGGGTTGCAGCGCCAGCCCCGGCCGCCACTGTGGTGGCCACAGGTACGCCCGCCAGCACCACCGCCCCTCCAGCGGCAGGCACCGCACCCGCAGACCCCGGTGGCAGCCACCAGCCCCGCCAGCGGCATGTGATGTATGTCGACGATGACGAGGCGCTGGTCTTTCTGGTGCAGCGGCTGCTGCGCCGGCGCGGCTACGTGGTGAGCGGTTTTACCGACCCCCACGCCGCCACCGCCGCGCTGCGCGCCGACCCGGACCGCTACGACCTGCTGGTGACCGACTACAACATGCCCGGCTTTTGCGGCGTGGACCTGGTGCGCGAGGCGCGGCTGATACGCCCCGGCCTCCCGGTGGCGCTGGCATCGGGCTACGTGACCACCGAGATCGAACAGGCGGCCCTGGCCGAGGGCGCCCGCGCACTCATCCACAAACCCAACGATGTGGAAGAACTGTGCGCCACCGTGCAGCGGCTGGTCGCGGGCGATGACCTGCCCTGAGACTGCGCTCCACGGCGTGCAGGCGGTCTACGAGGACACCGACCTTTTGGTGCTGCACAAGCCCGCCGGGCTGTTGTGCGTGCCCGGCCGCGGCCCCGACAAGCATGACTGCCTGAGCGCCCGTGCGCAGCAGCGCTGGCCGGGCGCACTGATCGTGCACCGGCTGGACCAGGCCACCTCCGGCCTGGTGCTGATGGCGCGGCACATCGAGGCGCAGCGGCGCCTGAGCCATGCGTTTGCCGAACGCCAGGTGGCCAAACGCTACGTGGCCGTGGTGCGCGGGCGCATGCAGGCGGCGGGCGAAGCCGCTGAAGCGCACGGTGGCTGGCACACCATTGACTTGCCCATTGCTGCCGACTGGGAGCGCCGCCCCCTGCGCGTGATCGATCACAGCGCCGGCAAACCCAGCCAGACACGCTGGCGTGCACTGGCCTGGGATGCAGCCGCAGGCACAAGCCGCGTCGAGCTGGAACCCCTGACCGGGCGCACCCACCAGCTGCGCGTGCACCTGGCGGCCATGGGCCACGCCATTGCAGGCGACATGCTCTACGCCGACCCCGCCACGCAGGCGCTGTCGCCCCGCCTGCTGCTGCATGCGTGCAGCCTGGCCTTTGCGCAGCCGTTCACGGGCGAGCCGCTCGAATTCCATCTGACAGCCGATTTTTAAGCAAAATCGGCCTCCATCGCAATTCTGTATTGGTTTTATAGCTATGTAATTCATAGCAATTGAACCCTCTAGACCGGGAAGCCGGTGCCCGCCCCAGGCCCGCCACCAGCGCGCTTGCGCCCAACAGGCGACAGCACTTGCAGCGCAGCCCGCAGTACCATGGCGGGATGCCCCAAAACCACCTCTACATCCTTACCGGCGCCTCGCGCGGCATGGGCCTGGCCATGGCCCAGCAGCTGCTCAAAAGCGGCAACACGCTGATCTGCATCGCCCGCAGCACCAGCCCCGACCTGGCCACCGAGGCCAGGGCCGCAGGCATCACGCTGGAGCAATGGCAGCAAGACCTGTCGCAAGGCGAGCAGGCCGCCCACAAGCTGCACGACTGGCTCTCGGCCCAGGGCCCGCAGGCCTTTGCCAGCGCCACGCTCATCAACAACGCGGGCGTCATCCCGCGCATCGCGCCGCTGTCGGCCAGCGATGCCGACGATCTGGCCCATGCCCTGCGCGTGGGGCTGGAGGCGCCCATGCAGCTCACCGCTGCCTTCCTGGGCGCGACCGACCGCTGGAAGGTGCCGCGCAAGGTGCTCAACATCTCCTCGGGCCTGGGCCGCCGGGCCATGGCGTCGCAAGCCGCCTACTGCGCCGCCAAGGCGGGCATGGACCACTTCACCCGCTGCGTCGCGCTGGACGAAGCCACCAAGCCGCACGGCGCCCGCGTGTGTTCGCTGGCGCCCGGCGTGATCGACACCGACATGCAGGTGCAGCTGCGCGGGGCCGACCCCGCCGCCTTCCCCGACCGCCAGAACTTTGCCAACCTCAAGACGGGTGGCCAGCTCACATCCCCTGCCGACGCCGCCACCCGCGTGCTCGGCTGGCTCGAGCGCGCAGACTTCGGCGCCAACCCGGTGGCCGATGTGCGGGATGCATGACGCCCATTCGCTCCTGTTTTGATAGCTATCACTGCAATCAATACATGCCCTAGCGGCCATTTTGGCTTGAAATCCCACTGAATTTCCCCTGAAAGGACCTCCCCATGACCCGTGAAGTCGTCGTCGTCAGCGCAGTGCGCACCGCCATTGGCACCTTTGGCGGCAGCCTCAAGGATGTGCCCCCCACCGAACTCGGCGCGACCGTGGTGCGCGAGTCACTCGCCCGTGCCAACGTGGACGGCAAGGACGTGGGCCACGTGGTGTTCGGCCATGTGGTCAACACCGAACCCAAAGACATGTACCTCTCGCGCGTGGCGGCCATTCAAGGCGGCTGCGGCGAGGGCACGCCCGCCTACAACGTCAACCGCCTGTGCGGCTCGGGCTTGCAGGCCATCGTGAACGCCAGCCAGTCCATCCTGCTGGGCGACACCGACGTGGCCATCGGCGCCGGTGCCGAGAACATGAGCCGCGTGCCCTTTGCCAGCCTGAACATGCGCTGGGGCGCCCGCATGGGCGACACCAAGATGGTGGACATGATGATCGGCGCGCTGCACGACCCCTTCCACAACATCCACATGGGTGTGACGGCCGAGAACATCGCCGCCAAATGGGGCATCACCCGCGAAGACCAGGACAAACTGGCGGTGGAAAGCCACAACCGCGCCGAGCGCGCCACGCAAAGCGGCGTGTTCAAGGACCAGATCGTCCCCGTTACCCTCAAGAGCAAGAAGGGCGACGTGCAGTACGCCACCGACGAGCACTTCCGCCCCGGCGCCACGATGGAAGACCTGGCCAAGCTCAAGCCGGTGTTCATCAAGGAAAACGGTACGGTGACCGCGGGCAATGCATCGGGCATCAACGATGCCGCCGCTGCCGTGGTGCTGATGGAGGCGAGTGCCGCCAAGGCCCGTGGCGCCAAGCCGCTGGCCCGCCTGGTGGCCTACGCCCACGCAGGTGTGGACCCCAAGTACATGGGCATCGGCCCCGTGCCTGCCACGCAGCTGGCACTGAAGAAGGCCGGCCTTACGGTGAACGACCTGGACGTGATCGAAGCCAACGAAGCCTTTGCCGCTCAGGCCTGCGCCGTGACCAAGGACCTGGGCCTGGACCCCGCCAAGGTCAACCCCAACGGCTCGGGCATCTCGCTGGGCCACCCCATCGGCGCCACAGGCGCGCTCATCACCGTCAAGGCCATTCACGAGCTGCAGCGCATCCAGGGTCGCTACGCGCTGGTCACGATGTGCATCGGCGGCGGCCAGGGCATTGCCGCCATCTTTGAACGCATCTGACGCCACCGCCCTCCTCGCGCGGCATTGCCAGGCCCACCATCGTGGCTGGTGATGCTGCCGCGCCGGATTGGCAACGCCCGCGGCCACCAGGATCGGCGATCATTTCACGCTACCGCCCCTCGGCCGCCCCTGAACACCACGGAGACAAAACACCCATGATTCGCCAACTGCTCACCTTCACCACGCTGGCCCTGGCCTTGGGCCTCACCGCCCACGCGCAGACAGCGGCCCCTGCAGCCGCAGGCGCCTACCCCAACAAGCCCGTGCGCCTGATCGTGCCCTTCCCGCCCGGCGGCGGCACCGACATCCTTTCGCGCCTGGTGGCCACACGGCTGACCGACAGCGCCAAGTGGTCCGTGGTGGCCGACAACAAGGCCGGCGCCGGCGGCACCATCGGCATCACCGAGGCCGTCAAGGCCGCGCCCACCGGTTACGACCTGGTGATGGGCCAGAAGGACAACCTGGTCATCGGCCCCTGGCTGTACAAGAACCTGCCCTGGGACCCGACCAAGGACCTCACCGCCGTGGCCCATGTGGCCTACACGCCCGTGATCATCGCCACCAGTGCCACTTCCAAATACAAGACGCTGGCAGACGTGATTGCGGCTGCCAAGGCCGCCCCCGGCACCGTCACGTACGGGTCGCCAGGCAATGGCACGTCGATCCACCTGGCGGGCGATCTGTTCGAGAAGGCGGCGGGCATCAAGCTCAGCCACATCCCGTACAAGGGCTCCAGCCCGGCGCTGATGGACGCGCTGGCCGGCAACGTGGACCTGCTGGTGTCGTCGGTGCCGTCGGCCATGGCGCAGATCAAGTCGGGCAAGCTGCGCCCGCTGGCCGTCACGTCGGCCAAGCGCAGCTCGTCGCTGCCCGATGTGCCCACCGTGGCCGAGTCCGGCTACAAGGACTTTGACGTGAGCACCTGGTACGGCGTGTTTGCCCCCGCGGGCACCCCCGCCGCGGTGGTGACCACCGTG